>Ga0181519_10000029_pt1 | contig 136670 bp, 114 predicted proteins | sample PEATcosm2014_Bin_26_FD_121102 | JGI IMG/M metagenome (GOLD analysis project Ga0181519, IMG submission 121102) | Peatland microbial communities from MTU Mesocosm Facility, Houghton, MI, USA - PEATcosm2014_Bin02_10_metaG | ecosystem: Environmental > Terrestrial > Soil > Wetlands > Peat | place...
GGCGTGGTGCTGATGTTTCTTGTCAGCCTCGTCAACTACCAGGCGTTGCTGGAACTGGTGCCGTGGCTATATGGCGTCAGTCTGATCTCGCTGATTTCGGTGTTGATCTTCGGCAAGAAGTACCTGGGGGCGAGGCGCTGGATTGATTTCCGCCTCTTCCACTTCCAGCCCTCGGAATGGGTCAAACTGATTCTGATTCTTACTATGGCCAAGTATTTTGCCGAGTACAGGGAGAACGATCTGCCCTTCCGCGAACTCGTCAAAGCTGGGCTTGTGGTGCTCTTCCCGATGCTGCTGGTGCTGAAGCAGCCTGACCTCGGTACGGCGCTCACCTACATTCCGATCGCCATCATGGCGCTGGCTCTTGGCGGCATGAGGCCCAAGCACGCGATGGTTTTGATGGTGATTGCCGCGGTGCTCATGCCGGCCATGTGGAAGTGGGGTCTTAAGCCATACCAGAAGGAGCGGCTCTCCACGTTTGTTGCTCCGGAGGCGGATTCGCGAGGCTCGGGCTACCAGGTGATTCAGTCGATGGTGGCCGTGGGTTCCGGTGGTGTCTGGGGCAAGGGCGTGGCCAAGGGGACGCAGACCCAGGGCCAGTTTCTTCCCGTCCCGCATACGGATTTCATCTTTGCGGCCTGGAGCGAGGAGCATGGCTTTGTGGGCGCATTGGTTGTAATGCTGCTATACTTCGGGGTGTTGATGCGTCTGATCCATGACGCGCAAACGGCGCCGGACCGCGCCGGAGTCTTCCTGATCATGGGAGTGGTCGCGGTGCTGGCATTCCACGTCCTGGTGAACGTGGGAATGGTTGTGGGATTTATGCCCGTGACGGGGATTCCGCTTCCATTGATGAGCTACGGAGGATCGTCGATCCTGTTTACGTTCCTGGCGCTGGGCATTGTAATGAACGTCCGCATGCGCCGGTTCGTGAATTAAGATGACGCGTAAGTATTGCGCCCGGAGTTTCCGGAACCACGGAGACCTTCTGGAGCGACCGCGTAAGGTCTTGATCACAAGCGAGACCCGCGGAACACGATTTTTCTGCAAAATCCCAGGAGCGCCGCCGGAAAAAGGCGGAGCGAATGGGTCTTCGGCGGTGATCGCCGGGGCTTTTGGCCGGGGAATTCCCAGGCCGCATACACGAGATGAAGCCCTCGATGGGAGGGCAAAGCCGGTCAGGAAGGCGTTCAGGCCGGTCAGGATTGAAGAATTGCGCAGCGGTGCAAGGGCAGGGAACGGCCCCATCCAGTATTCCATCAGTCGAAGGGAATGCGGAGAGAAGTGGCCACAAAACCCAGACGCGGCGTAACCGGACCGGGTACAAAAGACCCGGGGAGTACGGAATCGGTGCATAGGTTCACATCAAACGCAGCCGGAGCCCCGAATGGCGCAGAGCGCCACGGCGGAACTGGCAGCATGATCCCCTCAAGTCTGTTGAGCGGGCGAACTTCGCTCCGCGCCCTGGTTTTATCGCCAGGGGACGCGGCTCGGCGCATTGATCTTCAAAGCTGACCATCCTGCCTTCGTGCTTCCGGCTCACAACAGCCTGCCCCTTGCGAGCAGGCCGGGAGCGAACATGAACAAGGAACTCTACGTTTCAACCACGCCCCACGAAACCAAGGTGGCGCTGGTGGAAGACGACCAGCTCGCCGAGGTGCAATTCGAGCGTGAAAATGAGTACACGCTGGCGGGCTCGATCTACAAGGGCCGCGTCACCCGCGTGCTCCCCGGAATGCAATCGGCTTTTGTCGATATTGGCCTTGAGCGCGATGCGTTTCTCTATGTCTCCGACTTTCTTGAACTCCAGGACGAAGACGATGACAGCGAGTTTGGAGACGTCAAAGTCACCGGACCAACGCTGGCCCATGCCAACGGCCTGATCATCGCCGAGCCGGAAGCCGTCGAGGAAGAGGATTCGGAAGAACCCGAAGAATTACCGGCTGCTGAGAGCGACGCTGCTCCGGTTGATGGAAAGGACGCTGGGGCGCCGCGCTGGCGTGGCCGCCGCCGCCGCCGTGGCCGCCGTGGCGGACGTGATCGAATGCCCGGCGACCGTCCGGCAGAGACCCAGCCCGGCACAACGGATTCCGATGCACAGCCTGCCGGGGAAGAAAGCTTTGAAGAGCCCGAAGATGAACCGCAGCCGCAGGCCGCTGCTCCGCGTGAGCCGAGAAAGCGCGAACTGCGCGGCTTTGAGCCGAGGGGCCTCGTGGTTCATGGCCTGGCCCGCACTGTGGACGATACGGAGGAGCGAGAGCCTGAGCCAGAGCCGGAAGTGGAAGCTCCCGCGGCTGTCTTTGCGCCCGCCGAGGAGGCGAAAGCCGCCGCACCGGCAGCCGTCTCATTCACTCCGATGCTGCTGCCCGGCGAATCCATTTCAAAATACAATCGGGCCGATGGCGAAGCTCCCGCGCCGGCTCCTGCTGCGGAGAGCGGCACGAGCGAAGATTCTGACCGCGGTTACAGCCGTGGCCGCGACCGTGACCGCGGGGATCGTGATCGTGGAGGCCGTGGCCGCCGTGGAGATCGTGACCGGGATCGTGGCCGTGGCCGCGACCGCGAGCGCGAGCCGCGCGAACCACGCGAGCAGGAGAACTTTGCCCTGCCGCAGAACTACACTCCCATTGTTCTGCCCGGCGAATCCATTTCAAAGTATCGCGGCGTTGAGCCGGTAGCGATACCGGAAGAGACGGCTTTCGAGCCGCTGCAAACCACTTCTCCCGTCGAGCCGATTGCCGCGGTTGAGTACGCCGCCCCCGAGGAAACGGTTTCCGAAACTGTCGTTCCCGTTACTGCAACTTACCCCGAGCCAGTCCAAGCGACAGAGCCGGTAGAGCATGTCGAAGCCAGCCAGCCGGAAGCAAATTCCCCGGAAGTAAATCCGGACGAACCTTTGTCCAGCGCCAGCTACTCCGGCGCAAGCGGCCTGCCTTCGCTCACCCAGCGCCATGTGGTGGAAGAGGAAGCGCCGGAAGAACAGAAAGCCGATGAGGTTGTGGCGGAAGCCGTGACCGAAGCCGCCGTCGAAGTGCCGCAGCATGTCGTCGAGGAAGCTGCTCCCTTCGAAGCGGCTGCCGAGCCCGCCATTGCGGAGGTATCCTCAGAGCCCGTCCACTTTGAAGGCTCCCAGGCCGAGACCATTCCTGCCGAAGCCGCTCCGCACGTGGAAGCAACCCACGCCGAGGCTGCGCCGCAGAATGCGGAACATGAAGCCCACGCGGAAAACGACACCAAGGCTGAAGGGCGCCCAGGCCGCCGCTCCTGGCGTGACCGGGTTTCGAAGATCTTCGGTGCGACTCACGAGGAGCACGAGTCCCACGAGCAGTCTCCGGAAGCTCCTGTAGTCGAAGCCCATACCTCCGAGTCACAGGTCGAGGTAGCGCCTGAGACCGCGACCGGGAACCAGACCGACGCTCACGGAAGCCAGTTTGGCAGCTTCGTGATTGAAGGCGGCAACGTCGAACACGAAGAACTCGATGCCGAAGAGGCCGAGATGCCGGGCCTTGCCGAGCACGCCGACCGCTACGAAGAGAGCGAACTCGAAGACGATACCGTAGAGGAAGCAAACGGCTCCCAGTTTGGCGCCGCGGTTCGCGAGAGCGGCGAAGAGAACGAGCTGGAGGATGAAGAGTACGACTTCGGCGGCGAAGAGTTCGAGGAGTCGGAGTTGCTTGCCGGCGAAGCCGATGAGGAAGAAGCCGACGACGAAGCCGAGGGTGAAGAGCCCGAGGTTGCGGCTGCTCCCGAAGCAGGACGACAGCGTCCCGAGCGCTTTGAACGCCGTGAACGCCGCGGCCGCCGTGGCGCTCCGCCGCCGCGTGGTGGCGGCCGGATGCGTCCGCGCCAGCAGTCGCGTGCGCTGCCTCTCATCAGCGAATTGCTGAAGGAGGGCCAGGAAATCCTGGTCCAGATTGCCAAGGAGCCGATCGGTAAGAAGGGCGCGCGCATCACCAGCCACATCGCCCTGCCCGGCCGCTTCCTTGTCTACATGCCCACCGTGAACCACATTGGCGTCTCGCGCAAAATCAGCAGTGAAGAAGAGCGCCAGCGTCTCAAGCGCATCGTCTCCAGCGAACGCGAGAACGGCCACGGCGGCTTCATCGTGCGCACCGCGGCCTCCAACATTAAAGAGGATGAACTCCGCGCTGACATCCGCTTCCTGAAGCATCTGTGGACGGAGATTCGCACCCGCGCCGAATCCAGCAAGAGCCCGTCGCTGATCTATCACGATCTCAACCTCGTCGAGCGCATTCTGCGCGACCAGGTGACCAGCGACTTCTCGCAAATCTGGGTTGATAACGAAAGCGAGTACGAGCGCGTAGTGCGCTTTGCCTCGCGCTTCCAGCCCAGCCTGGTGCGCCGCATCAAGCTCTACACTAAGGACACGCCGCTCTATGAGCAGTTTGGAATCAATGAGGAGATCAACAAGAGCCTCAAGTCCAAGGTGTGGCTCAAGAGCGGCGGCTATATCGTCATCAACCAGACTGAAGCCTTGGTTGCCATTGACATCAACACTGGCAAATACGTCGGCAAAACGGCGCGCCTCGAAGACACCATCGTCAAAACCAACTGCGATGCCGTCAAGGAGATCGTGCGTCAGATACGCCTGCGTGACCTCGGCGGCATTATCGTCGTTGACTTCATCGACATGGACGAGCGCAAGAATCGGCAGAAAGTGATGCAGGCGCTCGAAGAGGCCATGAAGTCCGATCGCGCCCCTTCGAAGATTCTGCAGTTCAACGATTTTGGACTGGTGGCTATCACCCGCAAGCGGGTCAAGCAGTCGCTCGAGCGCACGCTTGGAACGCCCTGCCCCTATTGCGATGCCACTGGCTTCGTAAAATCGGTGCAGACGGTCTGCAATGAAATCTATGTCGAGATGCGCAAGGTGCGCCGCCACGTGGAAAGCAAGGAAGTCATACTCCGCGTCAACCCCGAGGTCGCCAAGGAGTTGAAGGGCGGCAACGGAAAGTGGCTGCAAGAGATGGAAGAACTCATCGGCCATCCCGTCTTGATCAAGAGCGACGCTCAACTGCATCAGGAACAGTTCGATATGAACTATTAGCCTGTTGGCGTCCAGAGCGCAGCGCAAACAGGGAGCCCGTCAGAGATGGCGGGCTCCCGATTTTTGCGAGCAAGAAAATTGGCCGGACAAGAAGTCCGGCCGTTATGAGTACACAGGATTAAGAAACAGCTCTTCCATTCTATCTGAGAATTCACTCTCAGCAGAGCATCATGGCCGCGTCAAAAACGGAAGACCGGCACCCTGGGCGCGCGGGTAATCTCGCGGAAGGACCGGCGCCCAATGTCTTAGTTCCAGCTTCTTACGTCCCTTCGTAATCCTTTGAATTGACTCAGGCATCCTTTGTGGTAACGCCCCTTCATATTGTGGTGTATGTTCAGAGTAGCCACAAAGTATCGCGATTTGAGGCCGGTTCGGTGCCGGAATAGACCGAGGACGCCCGATATCTTCCGGTTTTTGCCTGAAGTTTGGGTTGACTTGGCCGCCCTGAACTCTGCTATAACCAGCGCGTAGTATTCCCCCCGAGAAAGCAAGGAATTCTCCTCGCAGGCATCAGCGCGCCTCGTCGCGGCTTGATGGAACGGCGCGTTGATCGCAAGGCGGCTCTGAGGCCGCCGGTGATCACGGCTCTCTGCAGGGTGTCCTGGCACTTGAAAGGGCAAACGTTATGTCCGATTCGCCTGAAGTGATGAATATCCGGCAAGCGTCCAGTTACCTGGGGGTGAGCCCGGACACGTTATACAAGTACGTGTCCGAAGACAAGATACCCGCCTTCAAGCTGGGAAACCGGTGGAAGTTTAAGAAAGCTCTGCTGGACCGCTGGATGGAAAACAAGAGCAGCGGCGGAGAAGGCGTTCTGAAGAAGAAGCCGCGGGCTTTGCGTACGGCTGCGGTGCGGTAACGAGGGTGTTCGCGTATGTTTGGTCTTAAGTTTCCTGGTTCAAGCAAAACGATCGTCGGCCTGGACATCGGGTCGAACAGTATCAAAGCCGTCGAGCTGCAGCGCAGCCGCGGCGAGGTCATGGTGAGCCACCTTGGCATAGAGCCGCTGGCCAGTGACATCGTCGTCGATTCGATGATCGTCGATAGCGGAAGCGTGGCCAGCGCCATCAGCAAGATATTTGCCGAGCACGCGTTCAAGGCCAAGCAGGTCGCAACCTCCGTCAGCGGCCACTCGGTGATCGTCAAGAAAATCTCGATGCAGACCATGGATGAGCCGGAACTGGGCGATGCAGTGCGCAACGAGGCTGCCCAGTACATTCCCTTTGACATGGCCGACGTAAACATTGACTACCAGGTTCTCAGCGAGAGCCTCGACGGACCCACCATCGACGTCCTGCTGGTTGCCGTAAAGAAAGATAAGGTCCTGAACTACACCAACGCCCTTCAACTTTCGGGGCGGCAACCGGCCATTGTAGACATTGATGCGTTCGCTCTACAGAACTGCTACGAGTACAACTACGATCCCGCTCCCAACTCCACGGCCGCCCTGCTCAATATTGGCGCCAGCGTGATGAACATAAACATCGTTCGCGGAACCGTTCCGCTCTTTACGCGCGATGTCAGCGTGGGAGGAAACCAGTACACGGATTCACTGCAGAAGGAACTTGATCTCAGCTATGAAGATGCCGAGGCCCTGAAGCTGGGCAAGAAGGTTGGGACCGTCAGTGAAGACGCCAAGCTGCCCATCCTGCAACAGGTCACCGAGATCATCGTGCTGGAGATCCAGAAGACATTTGACTTCTTCCGCGCCACGGCCAGCGGAGAACACATTGAACGAATCTATGTCGCCGGCGGTTCGTCGCAGGTTCCAGGATTGGTGGAGGCCCTTCGCCAGGAGTTTTCAATTCCCGTCGATCCCATGAATCCGTTCTTGAAGATCGTGCCGCCCATTGGCGAAGGCGCCGATCTCATCGAGCGGAATTCGGCCCAGTTGGCAGTGGCCGTGGGATTGGCCCTCAGGAGCTTTGAAAAACTATGATCCGCATCAATCTGCTCGGAACGGCAAAGCCGAAGAAAGGGAAGAAGGGCCGGCGGTTCTTCGCCATGCCGCAGCTCACTACGGAAGGGCCTTCTCCGTTGATTGCTGGGCTGGCGCTTTTTGTTGTCGCTGCGGCGGGGATTTACTTCTACTACCTGCGGCTGGAGAGCACTCACGAGAAACTGCAAGTCCAGATCGCGGAAGCCAACAAAACGATTGCCTCCATGGTCAAGGTGAAACAGGCCTACCTGGAACGGCAGAAGGATTACGACGCATTCAAGCGGCGCTTTGACATCATCGATCAATTACGAGCAGGCCAGGTCGGCCCGGTTCCTCTGCTCAACAACCTGAGTGAGACGGTGAACAAGACGGACGGCGTCTGGCTGCTCAACATGAGGGATGAAGGAGCCAGCGTGTCCCTGGATGGAGTGGCACTGGGCCCTAACAATGTTGCCAACCTGATGACCAATCTGCGGCGTTCTGGATACTACAAGAACGTCGAGTTGCGTGAAACTTCGCAGGAAGACAACCCGAAGCTGCAGACATTCAGTTTCAGCCTGGTTTGCGAAAAGGCGAAGGCTTAAAGGTCATGAAGAGCTTCAAAGAACTGCCCTATGTGGCTCAAATCGGAATCGTCGCGCTGGTGATCATCATCCTCGCCGCCGGGGCCTACTTCTTCGCTCTGGAACCGTTGTCGAAGGCAAACCAGGCGGATGCGCTGACGCTCAAGGCCAAGCAGGCTGAGATTGCCCAGTTGTCTCCCTTCAAGGCCAAGCTGGCGGAACTCAACGCCCAGGCGGCGGATCTGCAGGTCAAGATGGAGGCGCAGCGCAAGGTTGTGCCCGAGGAAAAAGAAGTTCCGGCATTCATAACGCTGGTGGAAAACGAGTCCGTCGCTGCGGGCGTGGAAGTTCGGCGCTACCAGCCCAAGGACACAGCCTCCAAGGAATATTACGTTGAGGTTCCGTTCGAGATTGATGTCGACGGGCCGTACTACTCGGTTTTGAATTTCTATGATCGTTTGCAGAAACTCGAACGGATTGTGAACGTCAGTCACCTTGCAATGTCATCGCTGAAGGGCGGGAAAACGCCGGTGAAGAAGACCTACAAGTGGTCGGCCAATGAAACCGTATCGGCCAGTTCCGTCCTGACGACGTTTTACAGTACCGCCAAGGGTGGGCCGCCGCCCGCCCCGGCGAAAAAGTAGGAGAGGGCCATGAACAGCAGCAAAGTGATTCTGGCATTGTGGCTTGGCGCTACCGCGTGGGGGCAAGGAGTGCCGCAGAAACAGCAGGCGAACCCGCCTGTCGCGGCCCGCTCCAAGGCTGCGCCGGCGTCGTCTGCCACTGCCGCGTCGCCCAAGCCGTCCGCGTCGGGTGCCGGGAAAACGGCAACCGGGGCGCCTGCGGTTCGCAATGCGAATGTTCAACCGGCTAAGGGACAACCTGCTAAAACGACGCCCGCCAAGCCCGCCCCGCGCTCATCCGTCAGGAGACACGTCAGCCGTGAAAAGACCGCTAAGACTTCCGCCGAAAGCGCGGGCAAACATGGAGGCAAGGGACAGCGGGATCCTTTCGTGAGTCCCGTGGTGGACCGAGGACACCTTCAGGCCGCCTGTGTTGGCAGCGGAAGGCAGTGCCTGGTGGTTGGCGAGATCAGTCTGCACGGTGTGGTGCGCAGCCCCAGCGGCTTTATCGCCGTGGTCGTCAACGGAGAACATACATATTTTCTGCATGAAAACGATCCCCTGGCCGATGGCGCGGTGGAGCGGATTACAAAGGACTCAATCATTCTGCGGGAACGATACTTCGATTCGTTTGGGCACCAGGTAACGCGTGAAGTTATTCGAAAGCTCGGGGTTCCAACCGTTTGAGCGGCCTCCGGGGCATGATCGGATTTATAGCGGTAAGCCAGGAAACTGGAAAGCAAGTGACTGCGATGGACGCGCGATACCCGGCAACGGGCAACGCGGGGAGAAATACGATGAGGTTCAAGCGACTGCTGACGGTAGCACTCATGGCGCTCTTCGGCGCCGGCACGGCGACGGCGGCTTCACAACTGAATTCGGTGCAGGTGACGCCAAAGGAAAACGCGGCGACCATTAGCCTGCGCACTACCGGTTCTTTTGCCCACAAGGAATACAGGCCGGACGACCACCTGGTGCTGATTGACCTGAACGGCGTCACTCCCGATGCCGCGGTGAAGCGGGCGGCCACGCTGAACTCGGCGGTGCTGAAGGGCTACAAGCTCTCCAGCTACACCAGCGCCTCAGGCAGCGAAGTCACGCGCATCGAACTGGTGGTCGGCGACGGCGTCAGCCTTGAAGTCACGGACAACAGCGACGGGCTCCAGGTTCTCTTGAGCAACAGTGGAATCAAAGCCGCCTCGGCACCGGCCCCCGCGCCCTCTTCGGCCGCATCGCCGCTCCCGATTGCATCTCCCAGCAAGAGTTCCGTGCCCACGCCTGCCCCGGTTCAATCGGCCCAGAGCTCAAAGCCGGCTCCGTCCAATGCTCAGCCAGTTGCAAAGACCTCCCCGCCGCAGGCACCGGCTCCGGTTGCAGCCAAACAACCCGCTCCTGCCGCAACCGCCGCGTCGCATCCGGGTACTCCCATTGTCATACGCAGCGTTAGCGTGCAGCGCGGCCACGGCACTTTGGATGTCGTCATCGAAGGTCCAAACGCGGCCCAGCCATTCCTGTTAAAGAACCCGGATCGCCTCGTGGTGGATTTCGGCAATTCCGTGGTGCGCCCGTCCGTAAAGAACATTGAGGTGAACACCAGGGACGTGCTCCATGTGAGGGTTGGACGCTTCCAGGCTGAGCCCCCAGTCACCCGTGTGGTTATCGATCTGGGAGGCCCCCGCACTTTTGAGGTTGTGTCCGCCTCCAATCAAGTGATTGTGCGCATCAAGACCGAAGAGGCCGCAATCCAACCGATTCCAGCCAAGCCCGCGGCTTCGACGCCCGCATCCGTCCCAGCCCCTGTGGCCGCAAAGTCCAGCCCAGTCGCCCCGGCCCTGCCTCCGCCGCAAACCGCTCAGGCCTCGGCCAGCACTGTGGTAAGACCTCAGGCCGCATTCGCCCCTACGACCGTGGCTGCAAAGCCCACGGTCACCGCAGCCGTGCCTCCACCGCAAACTGTTCAGGTCTCGGCCAGCGTTCCCGCAAAACCTCAGGTTGTGGTTGCCACAGCGCCCGCGGTAGTAAAGCCCGCTGTCACTGCCCCTGTACCTCCGCCCCAAACTGTTCAGGTCTCGGCAGATGCCCCTGCAAAACCGCAGACTGCGGTTGCCGCAGCGCCCGTGGCGGTGAAGCCTCCTGTAACTTCTCCGGTACCGACCCCGGTGCAAACCGTTCAGGCAACGGCCAGTTTCCCTGCAAAGTCCCAGGCGACAGACGTTCCGGCTCCCGTGGTTGAGGTTGCACAGCCCAGCCCTGCTGCCTCGGCCTTGCCGCAGGTTCAAGGCGTTCACGAGTCGCTGGCGAGTGTGTCCACAAAAACTCAGCCGCAGGATGCCTCACTGACCGTTCCCAGCGACTCTTCGCGCAATCACGATCAACAGCGTTCTGACCCCGGAGTTCGGGCAGGTATTGCTGCCGGGACCATGGCCACTTCGCCGCGCGAAAGCCGTGCCGTGGAGTCAGCTCGTCTAAGCCCGCCGGATCTGCTTCAAGGCACCTCCGTGCAGGCTGCTCCTTCCGCCAACAGGTACACAGGCGAACCCATTTCAGTGAACTTGAAGGATGTGGACCTAAAGGACTTTTTCCGCCTCATTCACGAAATCAGCGGACTCAACATCATTCTCGATCCATCCGTGCATGGCAACGTGACCCTTGTGCTCGACGACGTGCCATGGGATCAGGCTCTTGACATCGTCTTAAAGAACAATGCTCTCGACCGTGAACTGCAGGGCAACGTGCTGCGCATTGCCGCCACTGACACCTTGCGGAAGGAAGCCGTGGATCGTCGCGCCCAGTCCGAGGCCGTGGCGCTGGCCGTCGACCGCCAGACCATTACCCGGTTCCTCAGCTATGCCAAGGCCAAGGATGTCGTTCCCACCATTAAGAAATTTCTCACCGCCCGCGGCGACGTGATCTCCGACGAGCGCACCAACGCGCTGATCATCTCGGATATTCCGAGCGTCCTGCCTAACCTCGACCGCATGATCTCCCAGCTGGACCGCAAGAGCCAGGAGGTCGAGATTGAAGTGCGCGTCGTCTCCGCCAGCCGAACCTTCAGCAGGGATCTTGGCGTCCAACTCGGATTCAACTGGGGCAACGGCGTCAGCACCATTGGCGGTTCCAATCCCAACGGGAGCACCAGCAGCAGCACCAGCACGGGCAGCGGCACTGGCACCACCACTGGCACCACAACCGGCCTGATTCCACTTTTCACCTCTTTCGTGGCGCCGGGCGCAACCACTGGACTCTCGCTCAGCAACATCACCAAGACCTACGGGATTGACGCCGTGCTTACCGCGGCCGAATCGCACAACCTGGCCAAGGTTCTCTCCCGCCCGCGGGTTGTCACGCAAAGCAACGTCAAGGCCGAGGTCAAGCAGGGTGTCAAGCTTCCTGTCCTCACCGCGGCCACATCGAACGCCAACGCCAGCGTTTCCTACATCGATTCGGTTCTGCGCTTGTCGGTCACTCCGCAGATCACCGCGGAGAACACGATCTTCCTGACCGTGGATGTTGAGAACACACAGCCCAGCGGCCTTCTCAACACCAACTACATTCTCACCACTCAGCAGGCTTCCACCCAGGTACTGGTAACCGACGGCGGCACGGTCGTGATCGGCGGCGTCATTCAGACCACCAATACCGTCAGCAGCTCGCAGACGCCGCTGCTGGGCGACATTCCCTGGCTCGGCAACCTCTTCAAGCAGCGGTCGGTCAAGACCGAAACCGATGAGTTGATCTTCTTCATTACCCCGAAGATCATCCAGACGTAGTTTTTCGAAAGACGCCAGGCTCAAAACTCTCCTCCCCAAGCGGGCTTCTTCGGAAGCCCGTTTGGCTCTGATCCATTTACAATCATTGCTATGGACTTTCGAGGACGGCAACACAAGCTCCGCCTTGCGCTGGAGCGCTTGAAGGTGGATGCGGTCATCGTTACTCATCTGCCCAATCTCCGCTATCTCTGCGGCTTCACCGGCAGCGCGGGAGTGCTCCTGGCATCTACCCGCCGCCCCGTTTTCTTCACTGACGGCAGGTATGCCGAACAGGCCGCCATCCAGGTCGAGGGAGCCCGCGTTGCCATCGCCAAGGGCCCAGCTCTGGCCTCTGCCGCCGCAACGGCTCTCAAACAGGGATTCCGGCGCATCGCCATCGAGTCCGACTACCTCACCGTTGCCCAGCTGCACGCGCTTCAGCAGGTGCTTGGAAAGGCCGTCAAGGTTGTCTCGCTAGCAGGCACGGTGGAAGCTCTCCGGGCGGTGAAAGATGCCGATGAGATCGGACTCCTGCGTGATGCTGTCGAGCTTTCCTCCCGCCTTTTTCGCCCGCTGCTAACTTCGCTGCGCCCTGGCGCCACAGAGTCCGCGGTCGCCGCCCGCCTCGAATTCATGGCGCGGAAGGCCGGAGCCGAGGCCATGTCGTTTGAGACCATTGTCGCCTCGGGCGAACGTTCGGCCCTGCCACATGGGGTGGCTTCTGCGGCCGCTCTGCCTTCTGGGGGATTCGTAGTGTTAGACTACGGAGTTGTACTCCACGGATATTGCAGTGACATGACCCGAACCGTGCATCTCGCCAAGGCTTCCACCGAGGCGCGGGCATTGTATGTTGCCGTCCTTGAGGCGCAACTGGCGGCCATCAGCGCGGTGCGTCCTGGGGCCACGACGGGGGAAGTGGACCGGGCGGCGCGGCAGGAGTTAAAGCGCGCCAAATTGGACCGCTTTTTCACCCACTCCACCGGACACGGCGTGGGTCTTGAAATTCACGAGGCGCCCCGTTTGGCGGCGCGCGGTGAGGCGGTTTTGCAGCCGGGAATGGTTATCACAATTGAGCCCGGCGTATATCTGCCTGGCAAGTACGGCGTGCGGATCGAAGATATGCTGCTGGTTACCGCAGCGGGATATGAAGTGTTGACCCCTGTGAACAAAGGGCTGATCGAGCTGAACTGAAGCGGCAATTTACGGGTACATACGGTAGGGTGGTAAATCCAAAGCTGCGTTGCGGATCGCGCGACGCTCCTGGCGGCCAATGAATCAGAAGGAAATTAAAGAGCTAGTCGAGTTTCTCGTCGAAAAAGACATTGCCGAGTTCGAGTTGGAGCGCGGCGATGTCAAAATACGCATCAAGCGTGGGCACGCCTTCGCTGCCGCTGCCGCGCCTGTTGCAGCCTCCTATGCGCCTCCCGTTGCGGCGCTTGCGGCCGTGCCGTCTCCCACGTCGGCTCCCGCTTCGGCGGCGGCCTCAGCCGCCTCTGGCAGTGAAGAGGGCTTTGAGATCATCAAGTCTCCCATCGTCGGCACTTTCTACGAGTCTTCCTCGCCGGGCGCTCCTGCCTTCGTCAAGCAGGGAGATAAGGTTGCCGTCGGCCAGGTGCTTTGCATCGTCGAAGCCATGAAGCTGATGAATGAGATTGAATCGGAGACCGCCGGCGAAATTGTGAAGGTTCTGGTTTCCAACGGCCAACCGGTCGAGTACGGCCAGCCGCTGTTCAAGATTCGGATTGGCTAGGTCGGCGGAGCCGGGCTGCATCCGGCTCCTTTCGTCTCCTGCGGCGGATCGCACGGCCTCCGGGCAATCGTGCTCGCCGCGGCCTGAGCCACGCACACGGAATTAAGACGCTGCCAGGCCGCGTTACCGGCCAGGCCGGCGGGAGCACACTGAAGCATGTTTAAGAAGATTCTGATTGCCAATCGCGGCGAAATAGCGCTCCGCGTCATCTGCGCCTGCAAAGAGCTGGGCATCAAGGCCGTCGCCGTTTACAGCGAGCCTGATCGTAATTCCCTCCATGTCCGTTTTGCCGACGAGGCCCTCTGCATCGGTCCCGCGCGCGCCGGTGAAAGCTACCTCAACATTCCCGCCGTCATCAGTGCCGCTGAAATCGCCAATGTTGACGCCATCCATCCCGGCTACGGACTCCTCAGCGAGAATGCAAACTTCGCTCACGTCTGTGAAACCTCCGGCCTGAAATTCATCGGCCCTCCCTCGGAAGTCATCCGCATGATGGGCGAAAAGGACAAGGCGCGCCAGGCAATGAAGCGCTGCGGCGTACCCATTCTCCCAGGCTCCGACGGAATCGTGGCCAACGAAGCAGAGGCCCTGGAGTGGGCGCAGCGGGTGGGCTTTCCGGTCATCGTCAAGGCTTCCGCCGGCGGTGGCGGACGTGGAATGCGCATCATCCGCTCTGCCGAAGAACTCCCCCACATGTTCAGCGCGGCCCATTCTGAAGCTGCCTCCGCATTCGGCAATGGCGACCTCTACATGGAGAAGTTCATCGAACGGCCGCGCCACATCGAGTTTCAGATTCTGGCGGATGAGCACGGCAACGTTGTCAGCCTCGGCGAGCGGGATTGCTCCATTCAGCGCCGCCACCAGAAACTCATCGAGGAGTCGCCCTCGCCCGCCGTCTCTCCCGAACTTCGCAAGAAGATAAACGGCATCCTTGAGAAAACGATGAAGGAGATCGGCTACTTCAATGCGGGAACCGTCGAGTTCCTCATGGATGAAGACGGCAGCCTGCATTTCATCGAGATGAATACCCGCATCCAGGTCGAGCATCCCGTCACCGAATTCGTCACCGGAGTGGACCTCGTCAAGAGCCAGATTCTCATCGCTGCTGGGGCCAAACTTGGCGACATCATCCGCCAGCCCATCACTCCTCGCGGCCACTCCATGGAGTGCCGCATCAACGCCGAGCATCCCGAGAAATTCACTCCCTCGGCCGGCAAAATCACGGTCTTCAACACGCCCGGCGGAAATGGCGTCCGTGTCGATACCGCGCAATACCAGGACGGCGTTGTCCCGCCCTATTACGACTCGCTCATTGCAAAACTGATTGTCTACGGCAGTGACCGCCCCGAGGCCCTCGCCCGCATGAAGCGCGCCCTCGGCATGTTTATCGTCGAGGGAATCCACACCTCGATTCCTCTCCACAAGCGCATTCTCGACGACCCAGACTTCGCCGCCGGGAACTTTGATACCAAATTCATGGAACGCTTCATGCCGCAGAAAAAACACTAGCGCGCGACTGCGCACTGCTGTTCCATATTCGACTTCCAGTTGGCTAACGCAGGCTTGTTGACTCTGCCTCATACCGTCCCTTTGTAGAATCGCCAGCCATGAAGATTCCACTGCTCTACCCCATCCTTGACGCCGACGCCCTGAGCGCAAACTATGCCGGCCAAAACTTGCTCCAGGCCCTTTGCGCTCACGCACTGGCACTCGCCGAGGCTGGTTGCACGGTTCTGCAATATCGCGCCAAGCACATCAATCCCCGTGAACTTCTGGCGCAGGCCCGTGAACTTCGCCGTCTTCTGCCCTCCGTCGTGCTGATCATGAATGATCGCGCCGACCTCTGCCTGGCAGCGGGCTTTGACGGTGTGCATGTCGGTCAGGATGATCTCTCGCCTCAGTCTGCTCGCCTGGTCGTAGGTTCGGGCCGCTTGGTCGGCCTCTCCACCCATAACGCCGCCCAGTTTGCCCAGGCGCTTGGCGAGCCTGTCGATTACCTCGCAATCGGCCCCATCTTCGCCACCGGCAGCAAGCAGAATCCCGACCCCGTGGTTGGGTTGGCTGGACTTTCCGAGGCTCGCCGGCTGCTGGCCGCTTCCGGCCGCGATCTTCCGCTGGTTGCCATCGGCGGCATTACCCGCGCCAATGCACGGGGAGTCCTACAGGCGGGAGCCGATGCCGTGGCAGTCATTGGTGACATTTCCGCTTCCCCACGCGAATCGGCTAGGGAATTTTTTCGCCTGATGATGTAGAGTTCTGTTCAACCGTTTGGAAGGCTGAACCGCGCCGCCTGCGCCACGGCGGCACGTTAAGCCCATTCCAGAAACGCTGAATCCAGGACATTTCTGCTGCAAGGAGAGCGGTGAGCCAACTCGCAAAGGAATCTCTTCCCGGCCAGGATCAGGAGTTCGTAAAGGGCCTTGGGCTTACCAGCGCCACAACCCTGGTGATGGGCTCCATGATCGGCTCCGGCGTCTTCATCGTCGCCGCCGACATTGCCCGCGTCGTGGACTCGCCCGCCCTGCTGATTGCCGCCTGGCTGGTCACCGGTTTCATGACCATCGTGGCCGCGCTCTCCTACGGAGAACTGGCCGCCATGATGCCCAGGGCTGGCGGACAATATGTTTATCTGCGCGAGGCGCTCGGCCCCTTGTGGGGTTTCCTCTATGGCTGGACGCTTTTCCTTGTCATCCAGTGCGGCACCATCGCGGCGGTGGGCGTGGCCTTCGGAAAGTTCCTCGGAGTATTCCTGCCCTCTGTTTCTTCCAGCAACTGGATCGTGCATATCTGGAAGGTTCCCGCCGTTCATCTCGGGCCAATGGTGCTGGGCAATATGGAGGTCGGCCTCAACACCCAGAACCTTGTTGCCATCTCGATGATCGTTCTGCTTTCGGTCGTAAACATCTTCGGAGTGAAGACCGGAGCCATCGTGCAGGTCGTCTTCACCACCGCTAAAATCGCGGGCCTGCTGGGCCTCATCCTGCTTGGCATCTGGGCGGGCAGCACCCCGGAGGCGATCAGCGCGAACTTCGGCGCAAACTTCTGGCTCCATGCCGGTCTCGGTGCGCTGCATAAGATACCCATCGGAGTCAGCGGCGCAACCGCACTTGTCTCCACCATCACGGTCGTCGCCGTGGCCCAGGTAGGCTCCCTCTTCTCGGCCGATGCCTGGAATAACGTCACCTTTACCGCCGGAGAGGTCCGCAACCCGCAGCGCAACCTTCCGCTCTCGCTCGCCATCGGAACCGGCGCCGTCATCCTCATCTACATCGCGGTGAACTTCATTTACCTGCTCGTCCTGCCGCTCTGGGGTGAGCCGTACTCCCTCACCAGCGTGGGGCGTGGCATTCAGTACGCTTCCGAGGATCGCGTCGCCACCGCCGTCATGCAGCAGATCATGGGACAGGGCGGCGCAAAGCTGATGGCCCTGGCTATCCTCATCTCCACCTTTGGCTGCAACAATGGACTCATCCTCGCCGGCTCGCGCGTCTATTACGCCATGGCCCGCGATGGACTCTTCTTCCATTCCGTCGGACGCCTTCACCCGCGCTTCAAAACGCCGCACCTCTCGCTTCTCGTGCAGGCCGTCTGGGCCAGTATCTTGTGCCTCAGCGGAAGCTACGGCCAGTTGCTCGACTACACAATTTTCGCCGTGCTGCTCTTCTACGTGCTCACTCTCGCCGGGCTCTTCGTTCTTCGCCGCACCCGCCCGGACGCCCCGCGCCCCTACCGCGCCTTCGGATATCCCTGGCTGCCTGCCATCTACATTGTGATGGCCGTGTTTATTGATGTAGTCTTGTTGTTCTACAAACCTCAATATACTTGGCCGGGCCTTGTCATCGTTCTGCTCGGTATCCCGGTATATTTCTTATGGTCGCGCAATGGAGCAACACCTCCTGCTGGCGCGGCCACTGCTGACTGATTGTTCCGCACAACTTTACGACGGGAGAAAACTCAGGAATGGCGAAGCTGCTGCTAACAAAACCCCTCGAAATGCTGCTCTCCGAGGCCGGTGAGACGGGCGAGCACAGCCTCAAGCGCGTGCTCGGTCCAGTGAACCTCATCATGCTCGGCGTGGGCGCCATCATTGGCGCGGGAATCTTCGTGCTGACCGGCTCGGCCGCCGCGCGTTATGCCGGACCGGCCATCGTCGTCTCCTACATTCTCGCCGGTGTCGCCTGTGCCTTCGCCGGGTTGTGTTACGCCGAATTTGCTTCCCTCATTCCGATTGCCGGCTCAGCCTACACCTATGGCTATGCCACTCTCGGCGAAATCTTCGCCTGGATTATCGGCTGGGATTTGATTCTCGAGTACGCATTCGGCGCCGCTACCGTCGCTTCCGGCTGGAGCAGCACGCTCATCGCCTTCCTCCAGGATTACGGCATCAGGATACCGCCGCAGATCTGTGATACCCCCGGTTCCATTTGGGTGTTGTTTGAGCAGCGCTGGGTTCCCATCACCACTCTGGCAGGCAAGGGAATCGATCTCAATTCGCTGCCGCACGTCACGGCCCAGTTCAATCTGCTGGCCTTCCTCGCCATCATCGTCGTCACCATCATCCTGGTCGTGGGCATACAGGAATCGGCGACCCTCAACACCACCATCGTCTTTGTCAAACTCTTCGCGGTGGTCACATTCATCGCCGTCGCCGCCGGATACGTCTTCCACCACCAGGCGCAGACTGCCGTCAACCTGCATCCCTTTGTTCCGCCCGCCTATGGCTGGGCCGGAGTGATTCGCGCCGCTGGAGTCGTATTCTTCGCCTACATCGGCTTTGACGCTGTCTCCACAGCCGCCCAGGAAGCCAAGAATCCGCAGCGCGATATGCCTATCGGAATCCTCGGCTCGCTCGTGATCTGCACCATTCTCTACATTCTCGTCTCGTTCCTGTTAACCGGAACAGTCCACTACACCCGCCTCAACGTCGGCGCTCCCGTCTCACTGGCGATTCGCGAAACCGGCGTCAAGTGGGGCAGCTACGTGGTCAACGCCGGAGCTCTCGCCGGGCTCAGCACCGTGATGCTGGTCATGTTGCTCGGCCAGTCGAGAGTCTTTTATTCCATGTCGCGCGACGGTCTCCTCTGGAAGTGGGCTGGAGAAATTCATCCCAGGTTCCGCACCCCGTGGAAGTCCTCGATTGTCGTCGGTCTCTTCGTCGCCGTCTTTGCCGCGGTTGTTCCCATCGGTGTCCTCGGCGAACTGGTCTCCATCGGAACTCTTCTGGCCTTCGTGATCGTCTGCGCCGGCATCTGGATTCTGCGCGTCCGCAAGCCGGAACTGCACCGTCCCTTCAAGACTCCGCTGGTTCCATTTGTCCCCATCATGGGCATGCTCGTCTCGCTGCTGATGATGGTCTTTCTTCCATGGGAAACCTGGTTGCGGATGGTCGTCTGGCTTGCCATCGGCATGGTGATCTACTTCACCTATGGCCGCCACCACAGCAAGGTACAAGCCGCCTACGCCAAGGCCCAAGGCTCGGCAGACTGATCCACTGGGTGTGTACCAAGCGAAACGCCCTCCAACTGGAGGGCGTTTCAACGTCTGCCGCATTCCCGGTCGTTGCTCGGAACTCTTCGCGACCCTTCTTCGCGGGAGAGCGTTACTCCCGTTCTCTTTCCAGTTCGTTTTGCCGGATGAGACCGATGCCGCGCGATTGCAGTGTGGCGATTGCGGCGTCAGGCTTGTCGAAGCGAATGATAAGCGTCGCTTTTTCTCCGCGTCCGAACGGGAAAGCATACATGTACTCTATGTTCACAGAGGAGTTCTGGAGTGCTTCCAGCACCTCGGTCAGCCCGCCGGGATGGTCTGGAACCTCTACGGCAATCACCTCGGTTGCTTTGACCGAGAAGTCTGCGTCTTCCAGTACCTTCGCCGCTCGGCGCCAATCGGAAACAATCAGCCGCAGGATTCCGAAGGTCTGCGAGTCAGCCAGGGACAAGGCGCGTATGTTCACTCCCGCGTCAGCCAGTGCCCGGCAGGGGGCCAGAATGTGTCCGGGTGCGTTTTCGACAAAGACAGAAAGTTGAGTAATTTTCATGATTGCCGCCGGTCGATAACCCTCTTGGCTTTTCCTTCACTGCGTTGGATGGTGCGCGGCTCCACCAGGGTGATTCGCACGCGTACCTGTAACACTCGCTCCATGGCCTGGGCCAGTTTTCGCTCCATCGCCGCCAGGCCGCCCACCGTGTCAGCAAACAACTGCGGCGTCACTTCGACCTGGACCTCCATCTGATCCAGTCCATGTTCGCGGGTCAGGATGATCTGATAATGCGGCAGCGTGCCCTCCACGGCCAACAGTACGGACTCCACTTGCGAGGGGAAGATGTTAATTCCCCGGATGATCAGCATGTCGTCGCAGCGCTGGCCGATGCGCCGGATGCGGCGGATGGTCCGGCCGCACTCGCACGCTTCGGTATGAAATGCCGTGATGTCGCGCGTGCGGTAGCGCAGTAGCGGCATGGCCTGCTTGCTGAGCGTCGTCAGCACCAGTTCGCCTTCCTCGCCATCCGCCACAAGCTTGCCGGTTTCCGGATCGACGATTTCGGGGTAGAAGTGATCTTCAAAAATGTGCAAACCGTTCTGGCAGACGCATTCGACGCCCACGCCCGGACCGATGATCTCGGAAAGTCCGTAGATATCGAATGCCTTGACGCCGGAGTGCTCTTCGATATGGCGACGCATCCCTTCGGTCCAAGGCTCGGCCCCGAAGATTCCTGCTCGCAAAGGCAGCTTGCGCAGGTCGATCCCCATGGTGAGCGCACGCTCAATCATGTGCAGAAAGTAAGTAGGCGTGCAGCAGATGGCGGTTGTGCCGAAATCGTTCATCAGCATAATCTGCCTGTCGGTGTTGCCGACCGAAGTGGGCACCACTGTAGCTCCAAGTTTTTCCGCGCCGTAATGTGCGCCCAGTCCGCCGGTGAACAGGCCATATCCATACGCCACTTGGATAATGTCGCCCTCGTGCAGTCCACAGGCGCTGAACGAGCGCGACACAACCGAGGACCACACTTCGAGATCGGTCTTTGTATACGCGACGACAATCGGTTTTCCGGTTGTGCCGCTGGAGGCGTGCAGGCGCACAACATCCTTCATCGGAGCGGCAAAGAGGCCGAAGGGATACGTATCGCGCAGGTCGGTCTTCACCGTGAAGGGAAGCAGCGCAATATCCTGCAATGACCGGATGTCTTCGGGTAGAAGACCGCTCTCCTTCATTCGCGAGTTGAACAGCGGCACGTTCTCATAGGAGAGTGCGACCACAGTCTGCAGTCGCTTTAGCTGGAGTTCTTCCAACTCGCGGCGGGGAACAAAATCAAGCGCACTGGCGGGAGAAAAACAGGCTCGAGAACTCACTGATTCCCGGCCCTCCTTCCCAGGGCAAACGCCTCCAGATTGGCTTCGTGCAGCGGCTCCGGCAATTGACGCTGAATCGCTGCTTTCCATGCCTCTTCCGGAAAGCCGAGGTGATGGCTCAGCACTCCCAAAAGCGCTACGTTCAGGCTCTTCTTGTTGCGCAACTCACCCTGCTCAACCTGCGAGGGCTGTATCACCACTCCATGCCCGGCCAGCAGGTGAATGTTGACCGCGACCTGATCTTCCTGCGTGACCAGCAGAAAATCCGCCTCGCCTTCCGGCACCATGGGACTGAACACCACGGCGCCATAGCGCACGTCGCTGGAGACGGAGCCGCCGCGTTGGCTCATTCCGTGGATCTCGCTCTTCTTCACGTCCAGGCCGGAGACGAATGCAACCTCGGCCAGAATGTCGGAAGCCTTCAGCACGCCCTGTCCGCCGAGTCCGGCGACAACGATATTAGTCACCGCTGACCTGTCCTTCATTGCACCTCTCGTATTCGCGAATAGATTTTGCTGCAAGCAAGCAGTTGCGGCGGGCAATGATCACCGTGAGCTCCGGCTTCTCCAGTGCGTCGCGCACAAGATCTTCAAAGCCCCTGGGATCGGCCGTCGGATCGGCGACAAAGACGTTGCGCAGTCCAAGCGAACGCGCCAGATCCTCAAAGACCACCTTGCCCGTGCTGGCGTGCTCAAGCGTCCGCCCGGTGCCGGGATGCTCCTGCAGCCCGGTCATCGCGGTGGTTCCATTATCCAGAATCAGCAGCACATGCCCGGTCGGCGGAGGGTTGTAGACCATCTCCACCAGCCCAGTGATACCGCTGTGAACAAATGTGCTGTCGCCCAGCACGCTGACGACGCGCTTTGCCTCTTCAGGTGGAAGCACGTGGCGCATTCCAAGACCAACGCCAATCGCCGCTCCCATGCAAACCAGCGAGTCCATGGCCTCAAATGGCGGCAGAACACCCAGCGAATAACAGCCTATGTCGCCCGCCACGTAACACTCAAGATTCTTCAGCGCCGTGAATACGTTTCGGTGCGGGCATCCAGGGCACAACGCGGGCGGTTTGCCCGGAACTGGCTTCGCCTCGGGCGATAGATCTCCATTCACAATGCGGCGGACGCGCGGAACATTCAATTCACCGAAGCGATACATCTCCGGCTTGTCTTCAACGGCGATGCCCGCCATGCGTGCGCTTTCCACAAGGTACGGATCGCCTTCTTCGATCACCAGGCAGCGCCCCACGCTTGCAGCAAAGTTGCGCATCAGCCCCAACGGCAGCGGATAGGTCATGCCCAGCTTGAGCACACTCGCCTCGGGCACGGCCTCGCGCACATGCTGGAAACTGATGCCGGAGGTGATGATACCCAGTTCCTTCGCGCCCGGCGTCAGCGTATTCAGACCCGAGGCTTCGTTCCACTCTGCAATCTGACGGAGCTTCTCACGAAGCCTGCCATGCGCCGGGCGCGCATACGCCGGAATCATGACGCGCGAGCGAATGTTGTGCTCAAAGTGCGCAGGGGTAGCCACTGGAATCGCGGCCCCACGCTGCACTACGGACTTGGAGTGACACACGCGGGTCGTCATGCGGAACAACACGGGAATGTGCCATCGCTCGGAGATTTCTATGGCGCGCAGCGTAAAGTCATACGCCTCCTGCGAGTTCGCGGGCTCCAGCATCGGCACGCCGGCGGCGACCGCGTAGCGCCGATTATCCTGCTCGTTCTGGCTGGAGGACATCCCCGGATCATCGGCGGAGACAATGATCAGTGCGCCATCCACGCCCGTGTACGCCACAGTGAACAGCGGATCGGCCGCCACGTTGAGCCCAACATGCATCATGGTGACGAGCGACCGCGCTCCGGCAAATGCCACGCCGATGCCGACTTCCAAGGCGACCTTCTCATTGGGAGACCACTGCGCGCGACCGCCGAGGCGCTCGAAGGTTTCCAGAATCTCGGTGGAGGGGGTGCCCGGATAACCGCTGCCTAGCTTTACATCCGCATCGAGCGCGGCCAGGGCAACAGCTTCGTCGCCGCCCAGGAAGAGCTTTTCGAACTTCGAGTCTTCAGGTTGCATGAATTTCCAGGGTTTTCGAGGTGATGAACAACAAGTTTAGACGAGAGGGGCTGCTTGGGCAATGAATTCGAGCATCCGCGCCCTTTTCCGGAGCCTCCAGCCGGGCAGGCTAGGATTGCCCTACTGGATAATCGTTTGAAACGGAAAGGTAACCAAACCGGCAATCGTTGATGCAGGTTGCGAACGATTGGCGGAGAAGTCAACGTTTCCCGCAAAACCTATTGGCGGAAGCGGCAATCGTTATGCCCATGGGCCGGCCTGGATCACGCGAGCATGTGAGATGGCACACAGTTTAGGGTGGAATTGGGAGGTAGCAACAAGAACAGGAGCAAGAGCAAATTCAACAACCCCACCCTAACCGAAAGGCGTGGTTAGGATGGGGCACCCTGAAGTGTACTTATGCCGCAAGCGTAGGCCGGACGGCCTGCTGCCGTCTGCGGGTAACGAAAGCGAACCAGGTTGTCGTATGATCTCGTGAATAGAAGCAGGGCAAGGTCGGCGCCAGCAGTGATTCCGGTGGACCAGTCACGAGAAGGAGATTTGAGTGAGCAAGTTATTTTTCTGCCAAACCATCAGTCATTGTTCGGATCAGGAATTTCTCCTGGGTTGCATAAGCAACATGCAAGGCCAACATGAGGTCCATAGAAAACATGGCAATGATCCTGGCTGCAAAATAATGATCGAGCAGGGGGCAAGGAACAACCACTCGGATCTGGTTTACGAAAGCCTGGCTGAGTCGGCAAACAACGCGCTCTTTCAACCAATATTCAAAGTTACGTTTGTCATGGAAGGCGATCACCACTTTGCCGGCATAGCAAAGAAAATGGCGGGCGGAGTTCTAAGAACCTTCCGCTTTGGAAGCACCATCGAACTGCTGGTTTTTGATGGCGTCAATGTCATCAATTGGTCTTTGGAAACAGAGAGGCCGATGAAGACCGACATCTTCGATTCAACACTGAACGCAGTCGAGGTTGAGCTCAGCGGGATCGGCGTGACTGTTGCGGATCAGGTTCAAGAGATCATCGCTTCAAAGCAAACAGTAGAAAGAACAGAAGGCAATGCGAAAGTCCTCGGCAAGCCGCTTTGGACCTCAAGGACGCTCATCCTGGGTGATGATGTCCAATCGAAAGAGAACGTCCAGGAGTGGGCAAGAAAGTGGATTGGAGATTTCAATTCAGCCGAGCAGGTGAATGATTCCAACGCTGTGTTCACGGCAGGATGGGGAAACAACCTGATTCACTTCAAGAAATCAGTTTCTGAAATCAGTGAGTTTTCCGAGGTGTTTTCCAGCATGCAATTCATCTATGCAAAGTTGCATCTGACGAACGAGATTGCCACGGGCTTTTTGCGGAAAGTGAGGTCGAAGAAAATTGACAGCAAGAACCAGGCGGAGCTGAAGAAAGCCGAAGACGATTTTTTCTACATTGAATACACATTGCTGGAGGCTGAGTACAGTCTTCAGGGATTGCACCGGAAGATGCTGCTGGCGATTCTGGCCGCGTGGAGAGTCAAGGACCTGATCAAGAACATCAATTACAAGATACAGAGAATCAAGCTTCTGCTCTCCGAGGCAATCAGCGAGAAATACGGACTCATACAGAAAAACATCAGAGGGCTGCTGCTTGTCATCGGCATCTTTGAAGTGCTTGGCGCAGCCGTGGAAATCATTCACCTGTCTCATTCACCCGAGGTTGAACTGCGCCGCGCTACCGGGTTCCTGAATCTGGTTCATTCGGCAAACCCCGATGTGCTGATCACTACTCTGCTGGCGACCTTGCTTGTTTTAGGCTTACTGGCCATTGCGTTTGGAATCACGAAGGAAGGCGCGAGTTGATGGGGGCACCGGAGCTGCCACGGGCGGCGAGCGATCCCCGGTGAATCGCGTGGGCGGCGGCAGGAGCGGGAACAGCAGCAAGGTCAACACCCCCGCCCTAACCAACGGAAGGTCAGGACGGGGCACCCTGAAGTTTTCTAATGGGGCAAGTGTAGGCCGGTCGACAGGCCTCGTTTCGTGGAGTGGGGTTGCTCAGCTCCCTCCCAAGATACAAGACCGCCCATCTCGGCGCGGCGATTCGAACTCTTCTGTCAGCGCAGCCAGCTCACGAAGCGCATGTGCAAGTAATTGATTGCAGGATTTGAATCGTATTAGTTTAGCCATGAAGTTGCCCCCACGTTGTCCACAGATTGTCTTGGGCTCACGGGGGCAATTCCCGGATGTCGCAGAAAGTGTATTGCCACAGGACGACCAAGGTGATTGCGAGGGCCGTTCGTAAAGGTCTCCCGGACCGCGCAACTCATCGACCAGCCGGTTGATCCTGCTTCCCGGAAGTGTCGCGGTCGAGAGAGTTGAGATGCACGCTAACACTCTCGGTGTTAGCGTGCATAAGGCTCCAGCATTTTCGCAAGCCGCGGCGGCCGGATCCGCCCATCCTCTCCAGGCCGAATTCTTCGGCAGCGACCTCGATGAAGTGGAAATCCGCTCTCAGTAGTGGAAGCGGTAACGGAGTTCTGCGTAAATCTGGCGCGGAGCATTCCAATGGAAGCCGCCGAAAGTGAGGCTGTTGTCGTACTCGACCCGGTGATTGGCTACGTTCAATGCAGTGACCGACGCGGTGAGATGCTCCGCGAAATCTTTGCCAAGCGAAAGGTCGAAGGTGGTGTGCTGTGGCAGGTAGTTTCCCGGATAGGGCTGGCCGGGGAAGGCGTTGCTGAACCCGGAGCCGTAGTAGACGTTGGTGGAAGCGTAGGTGCGCCACGGGAGAGCTACGTCTCCGCCGACGTTGAGCGTGTTGCGCTGATCGTGATCGAGCGGACTGAGTCCGGGAGAGAGTGTGAAGTCGGTGAGTCCGCCAGTAATGGTGCCGCTGCCCTCGGCAATCTGGTTGGAGTATGCAAGGTGCATCTGAATGCGGTGAGCGATGCGCGGGGAGCGCAGGGTGAGTTCCCATCCGCGTACCAGGGCCTTGGATACAGTGATGGGAAAGAAAATGTTGGAAGCGCCGATGTTGTTGTGGTCGAGAAAATTGGAGACGTTGGTTTGGAAGTTGTCCGCGTCAAGAACCCATCCGTGGTAAGGGATGGTGACGCCGAACTGATGTTCCTCATCGCGCTCGCCGTGAAGCGGCAGAAAGCCCAGCTGTTGCCCCTGGCTGTAGTTGATCAAGGCCGGACCGGAGACGGTTTCAATGGGCGGCGCTTGATAGTAGTGTCCGTAGAAGGCGCGGAAGGACCAACGAATCTTCGGGATGGTGACGGTGGCGCCGAAGCGCGGGCTGATCGAGGTCTCAGAGATGGGTGGCTGGATGGATGCGGCTGAGAAACTGCCTTCGGCAAAGCGCGTGGGGCGCATGCCGGCCGAGAGCATTAGCCAGGAGAAGGGTTTGAACTTGTCGTCGATGTAGAAGGTTTCAAGATTGGCGGTCGGGTGCTCGCTGTCATTGATGGTCGGATTTCCGCTGCCATCATTGAAGATGGCACCGAAGACCTGGCTATCGCGCTGGTAGAAGCTGAGGAATCCGACCTGCAGATCATTCTTTTTGTAGTTGGCGGCGAGAGTAGACTGGCCTCCGACGTAGGTGGAGGAGCGGTTCTCGGTGGTAGCGGTGGGAGTGTCGTTGGGATTGCTGGCATAGTTGCCGCTGTTGTAGTGGTAGTAGGGAGAAACAGTGGTCAGGAAATGGGAGTTGAAGGTGTGAAGCCAGGTGAACAGAACGCCTGCATCCGTCTCATGCTGGCCATCGCGAAGGCCGATGCTCGGATACTGCGGGCTGTATCCGTTGCCCGCGATCGATCCGTTCTCAAGATCGTTGGGATTCGGGTCGTACGGGATCTGGTAATAGTCGCGGCGAACTGAGGTCATCAGTCGGAGTTGATTGGTGGGACCGGCGTTGTAGATGAAGGAGCCGAAGCCTCCGTAGCCGTTCACGGCATCGTGCACAACCTGGGGAACAGGCGGCTGCAATCCGTAATTGCTGCGATTGGCGTTGACGCTGGCGTAATACGCGAAGCGGTCGGTGTGGCTGCCAAAGCTGAGAGAATCGTCGGTCTGGTAGAAATTGCCGGCGGTCATCACGAGTTCGGCTTCATTGTTGCGCTCGAAGCCGGTGCGCGGAACCACGTTAAATACTCCATAGGTGCGGTCGCCAAACTCGGCTCCGTAGCTACCGCGATTGACCTCGACGTAGTCCATGTCCTTGGGGTCGAACTGAGGCCCAAGGTTCTGAGCGATAGCCGTGTTGACGATGGGAATGCCGTCGAGAAGCCAGGTGGTCTGGTGTCCGCCGCGCATGTGGAGCATGTCGTGAGTGACATACGCGCCTGGAACAAAGTCGGTGATCATGGACATGCTGTTGGTGCCATCGGCACCGGGCGTGCGTTCAATGTCGAGGCGGCTGACAAGGGTGACGGGAGTGAAGCTGTCGGTGGCGATCACGGCAGGCTCGGCCGAGACCGTAATCTTTTCATTTGCCGAAGCGACTTGCAGTTGGAAATGAAGGACCGGCACAGAGCCGGAGATGACGACTACATCCTGTGAGGTCTGCGCAAAACCCTGGGTGGAGACGCTGACGGAGTATTCGCCGAGTGGGACAGCGTTGAGTTGGAACTCACCGTTGGCGTCCGTGGTGGCGGACTTGGACCAGTCCGATGACTTGGCTTTGAGCGTGACCGCAGCGCCCTGAATGGGGCGGTGCTGCGGATCATGCACGACTCCGCGTGCGGCTCCGAAGATGTTGGCAAAGGCCGAGGTGGTGACGAGGGCAAGGACTGCCCATAAGAAAAGAATTCTGAGGGCCATGAGTTCTCTCCAACGACTGCGTTCAGCCGGACGGGCTCCGCAGCTTGATTAAGCAACGGCAATGAAATCCTGAAGGAACAGGAAGGCATCAAGGCGGACAGGCAATCCCGCGACGCACTCCATTCAGGAAAGATCTCTTGCTGAGCCGGATTAGAGAGAAAAGGCGGGAGGGCCACGTACTGAGTTGAGAATTCGGAGGACAGAGGCGTGTGGCGCGGAATCGCGCTGGGAGAACAGAGCCGCGAGTGGCTGCTCAAGGGAGAAAGATTCCGTGGAGGCGGCTACGTTGCAGCGGTTGAGCACGGAGCCGAGCAGACGATACGGGCACTGCGGAGAATTTGCGCGGAAGCCGGGAGCGCCATCGTCTGAGTGCGCCATGGCAGCCATGGCGCAGTGATGCATTCCGTTGCCACGGCAGCAGGCCGGAAGATCAGCCTCCGGCGGACCGAGCGCGGCGGGCGCCACGTATCCCCAGAGGGTGACCAGCAAGACGAGATTGGCAAGAGCACGCACTTGGGCGTTGGATGTAATCAGCTCGCAAAGGGATGCAAGATGTAGCTCTCAAGTGAAATTTCGAATACCAATTTCCAGGACCGCCCCACGAAAATTCCACTTTGCCATAAAGAATTCTATTGTCGAGTTCTAAAGTTGAGGTAAACTCGCCCGGAGATGCGCCGGATTCTCGCTATCGGGTTGTTGCTTCTGTTCGCCTCGGCCTACGTGCTGCCGATGGTGATGAACGACGCTGAGCAGAAACTGCCGCCATGCTGCCGGGCCAACGGTAAACATCACTGTTCGATGATGGACAAGATTCCATCGAGTGGCGGAGACGGCTTCCATGTTCTTCGCAGCAAGTGCCCCTGCTGGCCAGCCGGGACGGTCAGCTCCAGCCGCCAGGATGTTTTCGTTTGCAGCGCGGCGCTGATCTATGGCGAGTTAATCAGCCACCCGGCCCTGTTCGCGCAGGCAGAGGCCGCCTTTGTTGTTTCCCAAGCGGGCAGCCATCAAAAGCGCGGCCCTCCTTCGCTGGCTTAATCCTTCTCCGACTCAATTTGTGATGGCAATGCAAGGGCGGCACTCTCACGGGTGCCGGCTAAAGCCTTTGCAACTCAGGCCGGACTCCATCTGTTGCTCCATGCGCCTCACGGGCGTTGAATACCTGGGCAGGTGGCAGTGTGGCGGAGCATGCACGGGCACGAGGAGATTACGAGGATGGCAACGATTCGACAGAACACTAAGTTCATTCCGGCACGGGCAGGCATTGGCACCCTGCCGAAGAAGTCTCCAGGCAGGCAGGAGAGCCGTAGGAAGGTTGTGAAATCGGCTGTTACGCACGTACCGACGGAAGAGATGGAACTCTGGTGGGAGCTGGCGCAGCAGCGTGCTAGCTATGACCGGTTGAGCGAGCCCGGAAGGTTCACTCTGTCCTATTCGTCGCGAGAGCCCGCGGAGCTCGGTATTTGCAATAGGCAAGTCCAACATTGAGGTACATTCGTCTCCCAATGCGCCGGATTCTCGCTATCGGATTGTTGCTCCTGTTCGCCTCGGCCTACGTGCTGCCGATGGTGATGACCGACGCTGAGCAAAACCTGCCCGCCTGCTGCCGGGCCAATGGTAAACATCACTGTTCGATGATGGATAAGATTCCATCGAGTAGCGGAGACGGCTTCCATGTTATTCGCGCCAAGTGCCCCTGCTGGCCAGCCGGGACGGTCAGCTCCAGCCGCCAGGATGTTTTCGTTTGCAGCGCGGCGCTGATCTATGGCGAGTTAATCAGCCACCCGGCCCTGTTCGCGCAGGCAGAGGTCAGATACGTTGTCTCCCAAGCCCGCAGCCATCAGGAGCGCGGCCCGCCTTTCCTAATCTAGTTCTTCAATATCGCACCATGCAAGGTCACCGCTGGGGCGATCCCTATTCTCGCCGGCAAAGGCGGATGGCCTTTGATGGCTATATGTTTCGATCTTATCCCCGGCGGGAAATGGGGCGCTTTACGTCTTCTTAAGACAAAGGAGTACCTATGAAAAACAGGCTATTACTGGCCTTATTAGTCGTCGTCTATTTGTTTTCGTTCGCCGGCTTGACCTTGGCGCAATCAAACCAATCGGAGGCGACACACGCGCGGGAGCAGCATGCGTTGGAGGCTTCGAGCGCGACCGGGCGCATCGCTGGAACACTGCAGGATCCATCCGGCGCAGTGATTACCGGAGCCAAGGTTGAGTTGCGCTCAATTTCAGGATTCAGGAAAACCGTACTTACGGATATGCAAGGCCAATTTGTCTTCGAGTCGCTTCCCGCGGGCCACTATCAACTCGTTGCCATCGCACCAGGCTTTGCTACTGGGGTTATTCGCGATCTCTCCATTCACCCGGGTAGCGTGGAGGCTGCAAACCTCACTCTGAAGGTTGCGTCGGCAAAGGCCTATGTCGAAGTGGAGGGCCAGAATGCCGGATTCATCGCCGCCACGACGCGCAAGGTGGATGCAGCCGAGCAGGGCAACGCCCACAACGCTGCCGAGCTGCTCGCCGAAGCACCTGGCGTCAGCCTGCATGGTAATGGGGAATTCGCCAGCATTCCATTCCTGCATGGCTTGGGTGATGAACGCTCCAAAATCGTAGTGGATGGCATGACCATCTCGAGCGCCTGCCCCAACCACATGAATCCGACCCTCAGTTATGTGTCACCCGCACAGGCCTCGCAGGTGACAGTGTTGGCGGGAATCACGCCAGTCAGCCTGGGGGGCGATAGCCTTGGTGGCACGATCTCGGTCGAGTCTCCCGTCCCGGTGTTTGCCGAGCGAGGTGGACACCTGAAAGAATCCGGCAACTTTACCGGCTTCTACCGCTCCAATGGCGACAACTGGGGCGGCTCGCTGAATGAATGGATCGCCAGCGAGCACTTTGGCATGGGCTATGTCGGCTCCTTCACGACCACCGACGATTACACCGACGGGGCGGGGCATAAGGTCACTTCCACCTCGGCGCAGAGCACCGACCATGCCCTTACCCTGGCGGCGCAAAGTGGCCGGAATCTCTTCCTCGCTACTGGCAGCTTCCATCACACGCCGTACGAGGCATTCGTAAATGCCTACATGGACATGACGCACAACAACGCCGGCTCGCTCAACGTGCGCTATCGCCGGACGTTGAACGCAGGTTCGTTGGACGCCCGATTCTATTGGCAGAATACCCATCACGAAATGAACTTCTTGCAAGACAAGCTCGCGGTCTACGGTATGGGCGCCACCATGCCGATGCTCACCCATGGCCGTGACTTGGGCTACTCGGTGCGCTACGAGTCCTCTTTCTCTACTCGCCACACCCTCCGTGCTGGAAATGAGCTGCATCGCTTTCGCCTGGATGACTGGTGGCCGCCGGTTGCCGGAATGGCGCCGATGATGGGGCCAAACACCTTTGTCAACATCAACAATGGCCGTCGCACGAGGTTGGGAACCTACGCCGAGGTGTTCAGCCACTGGAGCTCGCGCTGGTCCAGTCTGGTCGGAGTGCGCAATGACGCAGTGTGGTCTGACGCGGGAAACGTTCAGGGCTACTGCGATGGCAGTTGGAGCGGCATGATGTCCTGCCCCTATACCGCCGATGCGGCGGCTTTCAATGCCGAAAGCCACGCCAGGACCGATGTCAATTTCGACCTGACCACGCTGGCCCGCTATGAGGCCAACGAGCACGCCGCCTTTGAGTTCGGTTACGCGCGCAAGAATCGCTCACCCAATCTCTACGAGCGCTATACCTGGTCCACCGGGATGATGGCCGCCAGCATGATCGGCTGGTTCGGCGACGGCAACATGTACTACGGAAACGTCGCTTTGAAGCCGGAGACTGGCAACCTCGTTAGCGGCACGCTGCTATTACACGGGCAGGCTCCAAAGCCCTGGGAAGTGAAGCTAGCCCCGCACCTCAACTACATCCAGAACTACATCGACGTGAACGTAGTTCCCACGATGGGGGGGATGAGCATGCTCCCGCTTCTGCAGTTTGCCAATCACGACGCACGCATCTACGGCGGCGATCTCTCCGGCTTTGCCACCCTGTGGAGTAGCGATGGCGCGGGAACGGGCAAGCTGAGCGCGACCGGAGCATGGCTGCATGGCGCCCGTACTGACAGCAATACACCGCTGTATCAGATGATGCCGCTGAACCTGCGCATCGCCTTAGACGAGGAGGTAAAAGGGCTGAGTGCCGGATTCGGCACAGAGATGGTGGACCGCAAGTCGCGCCTCGATCCCAACCGTATGGAACTTCGTACCCCCGGGTATGCGCTCTTCAATCTCCACGCTTCATACAAAAGCAAGTATGTGCAGGGCGGCTTCCGAGTGGACAACCTCTTCAACCGCTTCTACGCGCTGCCGCTCGGCGGCAACAACATTGACATCTACAACGCCACCGGCACCATGACCGCAGTCACCGGCCGCGGCCGCTCGGTAGCTGGGAACCTTAGCGCCAGATTCTGATGTGCTCTCTATGGCTCCCCACTCAGGCTCGCTGGTCAGCCCGAGCGGGGAGTTGCTAAACCGAGAACCCTTTAGTCTATTGGCTCAGCTCCTGACGGAGCTGGGGGGCGTGAACTTCGACGACTATATGGCCGGCGGCTGGATGAACCAGATCAAACCGCTGACCGGACGAGGAAGGAGTGTCTTGCTGAACGTGACGGGGAAGTTTTGAGGCTGCTGAAACAGAAGCGGGTGACAAGCAAACTGGCACGCCGCCACGCCGAAAAGGATTTCTGGCGGCGGCAGGGACCGATCGTCCAGGCAGGTCTATACTTGCGCGCATACCCATGGAGAACCACGTATATGGACTCCGATCCAAACGACCAAAGCTCAAGGCAACCAAAGGAGGAAGCCGTGGATAGAAGAAGCATTTTACAGGGACTCGGAACGGTGGCAGCCGCTGCGGTGGCAAGCAACGCGTTTGCTCAGGAACAGGAACACATGCACGACCACGAGCACATGCATCATCACGGTGGCGCTGTAAATCAGGCGCTGATCGCGGCGGCGAGCGAGTGCGTAAGCAAAGCCGACATCTGCCTCGCTCATTGTCATGAACTGCTGGCAGAGGGTGACAAGAGCCTGGGGCCTTGTTCGAAGACCACGAGCGAGGTTCTTGCGCTTTGCACGGCGCTTCGTTCCGTTGCCGCTCAAAATGCGCCATCGTTGGCTCACTTGGCCAGTGTGGCGCTGGACGGCTGCACCCGCTGTGAGGCCGAGTGCCGCAAACACGAGAAGGTTCACGAGGTATGCAGGAATTGCGCGGAGGCTTGCGCTGCATGCGCCGTTCAGTGCAGGAAAGCTGCTGCCTGAGGCTCTTTTAAAGAATGTTTACAACGCGCCCCGTGAAGAGCGGAGCGCGTTGTACGGCCGACCGCCATGCACCATTGATCGTAGCGAATGGGCGTCCGGGCGAGCCGGCCGGAGCCCATTCGTGAGAGGGTTAGAAGTGAAAGCCCAGTTGCGCCGTGTAGCTCCGCGGGGTCACATAGTGCGTTCCGCTGAAGGTGGAGAGGAAATTATATAGAGCATAGTTGTTGGCCAGATTAATGACCGTGAACTGCGCGCTCCATTTGTACTTGTCTCCGTTCAGCAGATTGTCGTGCCCAACCGAGAGATCGAATAGATTACGTGCTTGAATGCGCGGGGGATTCTTATCGTCATTCTCCGTGCCCGCAACCGGGATGCTGGTAAGTCTGGAGCCGTACTGCGCCGCCGAACACAGATTGGGGCCCAGGCCTGAACTGATCGGAGTGGTTGGAGTAGCGCGTACGCTGCCGCAATAGAGTCCACCCTGAAATTGCTGATCCGGGCTGAGGATGGACACGTCCACCACGGAACTGCTGCCGGCTGGTCCATTGATGCAACTGCCTCCTGCGCAAGGGACCGGCCCCGCAACCAGGCCGCTGTCATAGCGCCAGTTGAAGCCCATCCACGGACCGCGCTTCCATGGTTGATATTGAATGTGAGTGGTCTCGTTGAACTTCTCGTCATGGTCAATGCGGAAGACTCCCACTGGTCCGGGCGTGGCTCCGGCTCCGGCAACCTGCGGTGTAAAGAATCGCGCGGCCACGCTGGAGAACACCACCAGCGCAGAGAATCCGTGAATATTCGGCACGCTCAGGCGCCCCGCGTAACCGGGAATCTTCGAGCGGTCCCACTCCACCGGGAAAGTGATGGGAGTATTGCCCAGCACGCTGAAGTCAAAGCCGTGGTGGGTGTACTTCCAGATGTATTCACCGGAGAACACCATGTACTTTCCAAGAGCCTGCTGGAAGCCCGCGTGGAACTCATTGCGCCAGCCCGGACTCAGAGGAGTGAGGCCAAGCGATGAGCAGAGAAGCAGCGGGTTCAGGACGGCGTTGGCGCACCCTGTGCTCGACAGGATCAAGTTCTCGTTGAAGGGACTCTCCAGCGTACGCGCGTATGAAACCCGGAGAACCGTCTTGCTCGGTTTGATGTTGTAAGCGGCGCCAAGGCGAGGCTCGGCTTCCCGGTGAGAGGTCAGCCCGTTATAAATATCGCCACGCACTCCGAGGTTGAAATTCCAGTTTCCAACCGAGATCGCGTCCTGGAGATACAGAGCCAGCTCTTTGACGTCGGTATGGCCATTAAAGGCATACAAGCCACCCCCGCGGGTCAAATCGTACGGCAGCAAAAGGCTGTTGAAGTTTGGATTCGGCGCAAGCCCGCCTACGCACTGTGATGTGCTTGTCACCGTGGGGTTCGTGTCCGGGCTGCCATCCGGATTCAGGCAGACCGCGTTGAGTGTCGGATTCACGATACCGAGGCTGTCGTGCTCGTCAAGAAATGTCTCCTCGTAGGTGATGCCGGCCTTCAAGTTGTGAACACCCTTCACGTACGAGAGATTGGACCGGAGACCGGTATTCATCAGAGTCCGATTCTGTGCGACAGTTTCCGACTGCAAGTTCGGAGAGAGGTCGGCAAACGGATTCCCGCTGGGATAGTAGTTGTATTGATCGCGCCGCACGAAGGCACCCAGGGTAAACAGGGTTGTGTCGCTAAGCAGGTGCGTCCATGACGGAGCAACGTTGAAGGTTTTGATCTGTGAGCGCTGATCCGTCGCACCCACGGTCAGGCCGTTCGGTCCGAGTCCTCCGTTGCTCACAACCACGCCGGACCAGGCGGTGGCATTCTGCTGATCGTAAGAGTTCGGTGTTTGAAACCACGAGCGCGTGAATTGCAGATTGGTGTGGATCGAGTCCTTGGCAGAGAGCTGATAGTCGATGCGATCGAAGAGGTTCTCTTCGTTCCCCTTGTCGTGCGTCACGACGAACTCAGGAGGATCAAGGAAGCGTCCGGAGTTTTGTCCGTTCACGGCGATAAAGTTTCCCCAGTTCTTGCCGCCGTAGCCAAGGTTGAAGCCAAGGTTCGACGTACCAAAGCTGCCGTATTCGGAGGTGACGCTCCCATGTGGCGTAGTCATCCCCTGTCCGGAGCGCGTGGTGACGTCTATGACGAGGCTGGTCTTTCCTCCGAACTCAGCCGGTGGCGCGCCGGCGATCACTTCCATCGACTGAATCGAATCGAGCGGAATCTGGTTCGAGAAGACCTTGCTCTGCTGGTCCGTGATTGGCTGGCCGTCCACTGAAAACGAGTTCTCGGCGTGATCGCCCAAGCCGTGAAAGAGGCCATTGGAGTCAGCGGCAACGCCGGGCGAGGAGAGCGTGACCAGCGAACTCACGGAAGAAGAAGAACTCTCAAGCGGCAGCTTGGTGAACAGGTCGCGATCCACGTCAGTGTGAAATGTCGAAGTGTTCTCAAGCAGGTCTTCGGCCGTGGCTTCCACCGTGACCTCCGTGGAAGTGTTCTCCACTTGGAGTTTAATGTTCAGGTTGATTGGCACCGACGAGCGAACGTCAACATCGTGAACGTAATTGGCAAATCCCTTTTCGGTCACCGTCAGGTGGTATGGATTGAATGGGACGTTGGGAAACGTGAACTTTCCCACACCATCGGTGACGGCGGAGCGGGTAAGCCCGCTGACTGGATTCTGAATTTCAACCGCGGCATTGGGGACCACGGCGCCGCTTGGGTCGAGGACCACGCCCGTGATCGAAGTAGAGTTACCCGACTGCGCGTAAGCGCACGGGCCGAGCGCCAAATAGAGAATAGCCAGCGTGGCCGCTGCCAGCGGCTTCCTGTAGAAAAACAGCATAAGCTTCCCTCCGGAATGAACAGGTTGCAGGGTGATGTGGAACGAATGACCGATTCTTTGAGGGGAGCTAGGATTCCGGAGGGGGGCGAACCGAGAGCGCGAAGCCCATCAAGCGTTGCTTGGGGGCGACAACTGGCTTTGTCTTTAGAGTGGCAACAACAACGAACGTGACACGAGGTGCCAGGAGCATGCTTGTGGGAGCGGCCGAATGAGCCGCAACACAAACCGTGCACCGAGCCGATTCGTTCGCGTCCGAGTGATGATGCGCAACCACGGCAATTGCCGACGACAACATCAGCAACAGACATAGAATCGCAATCTTCTTCGAGATCGACCGCACGACGGCTACCCCACTGAGAGTTTTGAATCTACACCAGAACGGAAATTCAACGCAACGAGAGAACCTCGCTTTACAACTCTGGCTGAGTAATTGATGCGAATTTGCAAATCAGGGAGGCCCACCCCAGGCTATCAACTCCAAGACCCACTATCAGTTTCCATAGACAGCGTAGCGGTTGAACTGGACGCAAACATTTGCTGCTTGAACGTGCAGAACAGCACGGGCGCGCGGCAGGTGCATCCGAGACGCCACAAACTTGAATACCTTGTGTACCGCCGTGAGCGCTTTGTCTACCGAGGACGGCTACGATGTTATTCGTGGCAAAACGAAAGCCCCTCATTTGGAGGGGCTTAGCGGATGTCGTTTGGTAGCGCTACCGGGAATCGAACCCGGGTTTTAAGATTGAGAATCTCACGTCCTAACCCCTAGACGATAGCGCCACGAGAACCTCATTCAATATAACAAACTGGACGATGATCTCCAAACCACATTCCTACTCGTGTTCGTCAGGATGCAGCCCGATGTTGGATTCTCCGGCGGCCTTTTTCTCTTCGTACTTTTTCACCCACGCTTCCCAACTCTTGCCGGCCGCGGTGTCGCGCCCGGTAAAGGCCAAGGCGGCGATTTCGGAGTAGGGAATGTCGCGCCGGTTCTGGCTCTCCTGCGGCAGCACGCGAGCGTAGGAATCCGCAAGCGACTTGCCCGGACGGCGGTCGAAGACGTATCCGACGATGGTCTCGCCGTTCTTCAACGTGATGGTGACGTCGCCGCGGTAGTCGAAGGCCTGTTCCAGCGCGGCGCGCAGTTCGTTCTCGGCGGCTACGGGCGGAACCCATCCCTGCAAGGTCTCGCGCGATGCCGTCTCTTTGGAACCCGTCTCTTTGGAAGTCGTATCCAGCTCCTGTGTGCTCATCGTGTCTCCTGCGGAGCGGCTTCGGCTTCGGCGCGCGCGCCAAGCGGGGCGGCAATCTGCACCAGCGGTTCCGGCTCTTTCGCCGTGCGCGGAGCCTGCAAGGAGGCCAGCGCTTCAGGGTCGTCGTAAGTGGAGAGCATTCCCTTGACCGTGGCAACGATTCCGCCAAGCGAGCCGAAGGTGTGGTTCACCGCTGATGGTTCAAAGCCGCAGTGGACCATGCAATTGGCGCAGCGCGGATTGCCGCTCTTGCCGCCGTATTCATCCCACTTGGTTTCTTCGATCAGTTCCTTGAAGGTATCCGTGTAGCCATCCTGCAAGAGGTAGCAGGGTTTCTGCCAGCCGAACATCGTGTAGGTCGGAATCCCCCAGGGCGTGCATTCGTAATCGCGGCGGCCCATCAGGTACTCGAAGAAGAGCGGCGTGGCGTTGAAGCGCCAGCTCCTCTTGCGGTTGCTCAGAATCTGGCGGAAGAGCTCGCGGGTGCGCTGTTTGCCGAGGAAGTGCGACTGGTCGGGAGCCTTGTCATAGCTATAACCGGGCGAAAGCATCATGCTCTCAACGCCGAGTTCCATCATGTCGTCAAAGAAACGGCGCACGCTTGCCGGGTCGGCGCCATCAAACAAGGTAGAGTTCGTTGTTACGCGGAACCCCTTGGCGATGGCTTCCTTCATCGCCTCAACGGCAATATCGTAAGTGCCCTCGCGGGCCACGGCAAAGTCATGATGATCGCGCTCGCCATCCAGATGGATTGTGAAAGTGAAGAACTTGCTCGGCTTGAACAGGTGCATCTTCTCTTTCAGCAGCAGCGCGTTGGTACAGAGATACACATACTTTCCGCGGGCGATCAAGCCCTCGACGATCTCGCCAATCTGGGGATGCAGCAGGGGTTCTCCGCCGGGGATGTTCACAATCGGAGCGCCGGCCTCTTCGACGGCGCGGAAGCACTCTTCCGGCGTAAGCTGGCTCTTGAGCACATGCGCGGGATACTGCACTTTGCCGCAGCCGGCGCAGGCCAGGTTGCAGCGGAACAGCACTTCCAGCATCACCACCAGCGGGTACTGTTTGCGCCCCTGGAGCCGGTTCTTGAGCACATAGCTGCTCACCGCCCACATTTGAGATACCGGAACTGCCATCAGGAAACATCCTCCATCAATATCGTACCCGATTCCACAGCGAACAGAACCGGGCGCGTGCTCCGGTTGGCGAATCCGGGATTAAACGCCCTGAATCTCAGGTTGAACGGGCAAACAGCGCGTTCATATTGTGGCGCAGCATGTTTTCCACAATCCGCGTTTCTTCTTCGCCAAACGACTTCCAGCCCATCGTCTTCAGCACGGAAGCGCGGTCAACTCGGGTGAACTTCACCATTGAAAGCACGGCCATGAATTGGATGCGGGTTTCCGGAGCATTGGGTGGCCGCTTCGTCAGACGGGCCACGTACTCAAAGCCAAGCTCCAGCAGCGGCTCAAAATGACTGTGAATGATCTCAAAGGCTTCGGTTGGATCGAACTGCTCGCGGTAGATGAACTGTCCCCAGGATCCGGGCGTATCCGCGCCCAGCATGATGTGGGCGAACTCGACGATGAAGTCGGTGAACATCTGCAAGGTCTCGGCGTGAGTCAGACCGGGCCGCTGCAAGTCCTGCCGCGCCCGCTCGCAGGCCGGACGGAAGCGCGCCTCGATGTTCGCGCCAATGTACTCGGCTACCGCATGGTAGAGTCCCAGCTTGCTGCCAAAGTAGTAGGGAATGGAAACCAGGTTTGCCTGCGCCCGCTCTACAATCGTACGGGTGCTCGCCGCCTCAAAGCCGAGAGCGGAAAAGACCTCCACCGCCACCTCGATCAGGCGCTGGCGCGTACGCTCACTCCGGTCCTGGCAGGCGGAGCGTCCGAACGCACATTTTGTTTTCGAAGGAAGTTTCACCATTTTTTGTTCGCTTTTCGCAATTCGCCGTTTGACAATTAAATCAAGCGTATGATTTCTTAGTATAGTGGAAGTCGGGTGGAGATTCAATGATGCAGATTCGACAAATTTTCGGCTGGGCGCTTTTTCCCCTCTTGGCGGTATCGGCCAGCGCCCAGCAATTAAGCGGCGGCGCGATCCCGCTCAATGTCCCTCAGTCGCTGGACCAGTTGCTGGCGGCCGGCAATCAGAGTCCTTACTCGGGAAGCGTTCCTTCCGCGAAGCTGACGCCCGGGGTCATGGAGATCAGCGTGGACGATGCCATCGACCGCGGACTCAAGTTCAACCTCGGCATTGTCCTCAGCGGCCAGACGACGGCGCAAGCCCGGGCATCGCGCCTCAAGGAACTCAGCAACATGCTGCCGCAGGTTACCGGCAGCCTGCGTGAGAGCGAGACGAAGGCCAACCTTCTGGCGGAAGGCTTCAACCTGGGGAGTGCAGGCGCATCGCTGGGCATCGGCAGTTCGGTGCGCTTCAGCAATTCGGACGCGCGCATCTCGCTGACGGAAAATCTCTTCGATTTCCACGACATTGAGAACACGCGCGCCGCCAGCGCCAACGTGCGCGCCGCCGGATACAGTTTCAACTCGGCCAAGGAGACGGTGACGCTCGCCGTGGCCGCCAGCTACCTGCTGGTGATCGCCGCCGAGAGCCAGGTGGACGCCGCAAACGCGGAGTTGAAGACCGCCGAAGCCTTGCACCAGTTGGCGCAAGACCGCGAATCCGCGGGCCTCACTCCGAACGTTGACACACTGCGCGCGCGCGTTGAGTTGCAGGTCCGCCGGCAGAATCTGATCGAGGCCAACAATAACCTCGCCAAGCAGCGCATCACGCTGCTCCGCGTGATCGGATTGCCGGTCCACCAGCAGTTCAAACTCGTCAGCCGCGTCCCCTACAAGCCGCTGCCGGTGATCCCGGAGGAACAGGCGCTGCAGCGTGCGCTGCTGGCGCGCCCGGACTACCTGGCTCTGGAGCAGCAGGTGAAGGCCGCCGAACTGCAAAAGCGCGCCGCCGAAGCCGAGCGCCTTCCGAGCATCGGATTCAGCGGCGATTATGGCGTTCTCGGCACCCATCCCAGCAACGTCTTTCCCACCTGGACGGTTGGCGCCGGAGTCAAGGTTCCCATCTTTCAAGGGGGCAAGGTCGAAGCTGACATCCGCCAGGCCGATGCCGTTCTGAAGCAGCGCAAGGCCCAGCGCGACGACCTGAAGGGACGCATCGAACAGGATGTCGCCGACGCCTTCCTTGATGTTTCCGCTGCCGCCGAACAGGTGGAGGTGGCGACGGTTACGCTGGACTACGCGCAGCAGACGCTTACCCAGTCGCAGGACCGCTTCTCCGCCGGAATCACCAACAACATCGAAGTCGTCCAGGCGCAGGAAGCGCTCGCCAACGCCAATCAGCAATACATCAGCAGTCTTTACTCGCACAACATCGCCAAGGTTCTGCTGGCACGCGCCCTGGGCGCGGCGGAGCAGACGCTGCGCCAGGTTCTGAGCGATGACGCGGCTCCGGCGGGCTCTGCCCCGGCAAAGACTGACGCTGCCATGCAGGAAAACGCACCGGCGAAATAAACATTGAATTTGAGCGCAGCCCAACCATGGGCGCGCCTGAGAAATCTTGGAGACAACGGGAATGGCGAACGAAGTACTGAACACTACGGCGAAGGCCGAACAACCTAAAGCAGGACTCTTTGAGCGCAACCCCTGGCTATCTCTCCTGCTGCGCGTACTGGTCGTCGTCGCGGTCATCGGAGCGGCCCTCTACTGGTGGCAGAGCCGCAAGTTTGAGAACACCGACGATGCGCAGGTCGATGGACATATCTACCCCGTCAGCGCCCGCGTCAGCGGACACATCGTCAAGGTGAACGTGGAGGAAGGCCAGTTCGTAAAGGCCGGAACGGTCATCGTCGAGATCGACGACAGTGACTACAAGGTTGCCGTCGAGCGCGCCCAGGCAGACTTCATGGATGCCCAGGCCGGCTCCGATGCCGCCAAGTACAACGTGCCCATCTCGCAGGTAGGCTCCAGCAGCCAGATTCACTCCGCCCAGGCCGATGTGCTGAATTCCGAGGCCGGCATCACCGCCGCTTCCAAGCAGGTCGAGGAAGCACAGGCCCGTCTCATCCAGGCGCAGGCCAACGCCGCCACTGCCAACGCGGATCAGGCGCGCTACGCAACCCTCGTGGGAAAGAAGGAGATCTCGCAGCAGCAGTACGACCAGGCGGTTGCGGCCGCAACTTCGGCCAATGCCACCGTGACCGCCGCCGAAGCCGGTGTCCGCTCCGCGCAGGAAGTTGTGAAGCAGATGCGGGCGCGCCTCGGACAGTCGCAGGCATCGCTTGCCAACGCTCAAATCACTCCCAAGCAGATTTCCGTAACCGAAGCTCGTGCCCGCGCCGGAGAAGCGCAGGCGGCACGCTCCAAGGCGTCGCTGGACCAGGCGCAGTTGAATCTCAGTTACACCAAAATCGTTGCGCCGGTCGATGGCGTGGTGGGCAACCGCAACGCGCAGGTGGGCCAGAACGTCCAGGTCGGCCAGGAGATGCTCTCCATCGTTCCGCTCAAGGACATCTGGGTCACGGCCAACTTCAAGGAGACGCAGCTGGAACACATGCGTCCCGGCCAGAGCGTGGAAGTCAAGGTGGACGCCCTCGGCGGACAGAAGTTCAACGGCAAGGTCACCAGCATCGGCGGCGCCACCGGAGCGCGCTTCAGCCTGCTGCCGCCGGAGAACGCCACTGGAAACTATGTGAAGGTTGTGCAGCGCATTCCCGTCCGCATTGACTTTGATGACGTTGCGAAGCCTGACTTCAACCAGGACGGGCGTTTGCGTCCGGGGCTCTCCGTCGATCCCGAGGTGCGGGTTCGATGAGCGAAGAGCTGTCCGGCGCCAGCCCCCGCTGGCGTCCCAGTCATAATCCATGGGCCGTGGCCATGACGGTAACTCTGGCCACCTTCATGGAGGTGCTGGATACTTCGATTGCGAACGTAGCCCTGCCGCACATCGCCGGGTCGCTCTCGGCGGGCCAGGATGAATCGACGTGGGTTCTGACCAGCTACCTGGTCTCGAACGCCATCATCCTGCCGATCTCGGCCTGGGCCAGCGACCGCATTGGCCGCAAGCGCTTTTACATGGGCTGCGTTTTGCTCTTCACCCTCAGTTCGCTGCTGTGCGGGCTTTCCACCACACTGCCCATGCTGATTTTCTTCCGCGTGCTGCAGGGCGCGGGCGGAGGCGGCCTTGGCCCCAGCGAACAGGCGATTCTCGCCGATACCTTTGAGCCGAGTAAGCGCGGCATGGGCTTTGCCATGTACGGTATGGCCGTTGTGCTTGCTCCCGCCATCGGGCCCACGCTCGGCGGCTACCTCACGGACAACTATTCATGGCACTGGATATTTTTCATCAACGTGCCCATTGGCCTGCTCTCGCTCTTTCTCACTGCCCGTATGGTGGAGGATCCACCCTGGATTGGCGATGCCATGGAGCGCGCCAAAACCTCGCCCGTCGATTACATGGGCCTCAGCCTCATCGCGGTTGGTCTTGGAGCGCTTCAGGTTGTGCTTGATAAAGGCCAGCGCGAGGACTGGTTCGCCTCGCACTTCATCCAGATCTTTACCACTGTGTGCGTAGTGGCCCTGCTTGGTTTTGTTGTCTGGGAGTGGCACGAGAAGGATCCGATTCTCAATCTGCGGCTGCTGGGGAACCGCAACTTCGCCGTCAGCAACGTGCTCATGTTTACCCTGGGCTGGGTGCTCTACGGTTCTACCGTGCTCATTCCGCAGTTTCTGCAAACCGTGATGGGATACACGGCGGAACTTGCCGGAATGGCGCTCTCGCCCGGAGGACTTGTCGTGATGGCGATGATGCCTGTCGTCGGCATGCTGGTCTCGCGCGTGGATTCCCGCAAGCTGATCACCTTCGGTTTCATCGCGCTTGCGCTCTCCATGTTCCACATGACTTCGCTCTACATGGGCATCGATTTCAAGACCGCGATGATGTACCGCAACTACCAGTCGATCGGGTTGGCCTTCCTCTTCGTGCCCATCAATACTCTGTGCTACTCCGGCGTGCCGAAGGAGCAGAACAACCAGATCTCTTCCATGATCAACCTGATGCGCAACCTGGGCGGCAGCTTCGGAATTTCCTTTGTCACCACCATGCTCGCGCGACGGATGCAGGTGCATCAGTCCGTGCTTGCAGCCCACACGGTCAATTCGGACAAGATGCAATCCTTGGTGCAAAGCATGGGCGGAATGTACGCCACGCGCCTTGGTTCCGGCCCCGGCGCCATCCAGCGGGCCTATGACAGCATCTATGGGACTATGCAGCAACAAGCGGCCGTGCTCGCCTATCGCGACACGATTGTGATCATGGCAATCATCATCATTGCCGTGATGCCGCTGGTGCTGCTGGCACGGAAGCCCAAGCCCGGCGAAATCAGCATGGGTCACTAACTTTCCGGGGCACTCGCAGGAATGCTGGCCCTGCGCAATCTTCTTTTTGACGAAAGCATGGGCGGGGGGTAAACCACGCGCCCGGTGATCCGTCTATATGCGGAAGTGCAACTCGCGGGGTGCCTTTAGGTCATTTGTAAAGAAGTGTTTAGCGGCCCGGCTTATTGTAAAGAATTCGTCATCTTCCGAATTTAGGGGAACTTTGCGGGCCCCTGATGGCTATCCAGAAGGTAGAGAGAAATGATCACGAAGCTTGGGAGTGGCCGAATGTTGAACGGAATTGAGAATGAAGCGTACCAGATGAACGATCTGAGCATGATCTGCGTGGATGAACACGCGGTGGCAAACAAGGTCTCGGACCAGACGCTCGTCGGCAAGAATCTTTTTGCCAGCGGTCTCCTTCGTCCGGGCTCGCAGTCGTTTGTCAGCCCGCTTTCGCTGCGCTACTCGTTGCAGGAGCGTTACAAGGTCTGCACCGACCGCGGCCATTACAGCGTCTCTCCCACAACCTTCGTTGTCCTGAACGAAGGCCAGCGCGGCGAGATTGCGGTTGAGCCCAACACTTCTCCGCGCGCCGTCACCCTGGTCTTCGAGCAGAAGTATATGTCAGACATTGCTCGCAGCTTTAGTGCGCCTCTGGTCTCGGCCCTGGAGATGGATCGGGATGGCATTGTCGTTCGCTTTCCGGAGTGCATCCAGCACGACACCGCCTTTGAAATCGGCCCCAAACTGCGCTCGCTCAGCGCCGCCTGCCTGCGTGGAGATAGTATCGGGAGCATTGCCGACAAGTTCCGCGCCGTAACCGAGTGCGTGGTGCTGGTGTACAGCGCCGCCAGCCGCCAGATCGAATCTATTGACAGCGTCCGCCCCGGAACCCGCGCCGAACTCTATCGCCGCATCCAGCGCGCCTACGTTTACATTCAGGACGCCTACACCGAAGAGCTCTGCCTGGAGAAGATTGCCCGCGTCGCCTGCATGTCGCCGCATCATTTCCATCGCGTCTTCAGCCAGGTTTACGGCATTACGCCGCTGCGCGCGCTGGCCGACCGCCGCATGCAGATGGCGCACAAGCTCCTGGAGACCACGGACACGCCAGTCTCGGCAATCTGCCGCGCCGTTGGATACCACAGCGCGCCCACGTTCTCCAATTTGTTCCGCGCCAAGTTTGGACTGCCGCCGTCGCTGTTGCAGCAGCGCAGCCGCAGAGTACGTCTGGCGTAGCTCCGCGGGTCGATGTAGCTCCCCGGAGTTGAGAGTGCCCCACGTTTGCCTTCCATCGGCGAACGTGGGGTTTTTGTTTCTGCCTCGGCCTCCATGCTGGATCCCTCGAAACTTTGAAAGCTCTAACTCCAGATTTCGCAACAACCAGCCGATAACTCAGTAGAAGGTCTTGCGCCGGTCATTTCCAGAGAGCCGTCGGCGGACCTCGATTGGACTCCGTGATGAACCAGCCTTTGTCGAAGCCGACGCCCTGCTCTTCCCAATCCATGACGGGAGAAACCATCACCCTCGACTACGATCACATCCTGACTCACGCCGGGGGAGATCCCGACCTGCTCATGCAGCTTTGCGCCATCTTTCTCAACGAACTTCCCATCCACATGGAGTCGCTGTGCATCGCCATGAAGAAGCGCGGCACGCTGCCCGCCCAGCGCGCCCTGCTGCGGTTGAGCAACTGCCTCATGCTCTTTGGCCCGGGACCGCTCTCATCCACCATGGAGGCCATGGAGGTTGCCATTCGCAGCGACCGCAAACGCCCGCTGCGCCGCGAGTGGCTCCGCCTCCAGCTCCAGCTTCAGAACCTTGTGCCCCAGGTGCAGCGCCTCATGCTCGAAGTCTCCACGCCGAAGTGCGCCGTGCAGTAGGAGCAGGCTTGGGCAGGTGTAGGACTCAGCGCTTGTTTAGTTGAGTATGGAAGTTGACGGGGGTGCGGTCATCGAAGCTGCCTGCGCAAACCGGGCAAGGCTCGCGGCAGATTTACGAGCTTCTCATGCCCGACAACACGGTCCTCACCTTCGACGTCGTCGGCATTATGGAGTGACGCAGCGCCGCTTGCCTACCGCGCTCTTGCCAGCACAATGGTCATGTCGTCGGGCTGTTCTTCGCCGCCGATCCAGTCGGTGACGGCGTTGAGGATTGCCTCGGAGATGCGCGGCAGCGGGAGGTCGCGGTTTTCCTGCACAATCTGCGTCAGGCGCTCCTCGCCGAAGTCGCCGTAGTCGTTCTCCGGCTCGGTGATGCCGTCGCTGTAGGCCACCACGATATCGCCGGGATTCAGCATGACGCGGCCTTCGGGATAGACCATGTCGCCAAAGAGTCCGACGACGGTTCCGCCGGTGTCGAGCAGGCTGGTGGAGCCGCTGGCGCGGATGACGATGGGCGGCAGATGTCCGGCGTTGGAGTAAGTGAGCTGGCGCGTCTGCTGGTCGTAGAAGCCAAGGATCATCGTCGCGTACTTCTGCGCGGGAGTGCTGCGGTAGAGCTGCTGGTTCAGCAGCGCCAGCACCACTCCGGGCGAGGGGCAGCAGGAGATGTTCTCGCCGGGAAGCACCGGAGCGACTCCGCCCTGCGCTGCGGCCAGAGCAGGCATGTGCTCCACCATGGTATGGGCGCGCACAAAGGCGTGGACCGTGGCCATCATCAGCGCCGCCGAAATGCCCTTGCCGCTGATGTCTCCTACGGCGAGGCCGACCGCGTTGGGGCCGACCGGCAGAAAGTCGTAGTAGTCTCCGCTGACGGTGCGCGCGGGACGGCAGATGCCGTGCAGTTCGAGACCGTCAAGGTCGGCGGCGTCGCGCGGGAAGAGCAGGTCCTGGACTTCCTTGGCGATGGAGAGCTCGCTCTCGATGCGCTGCTTCTCCTTCTGCTCGACGATGAGCTTCTGCAGCGACTCAGTCATGGAGTTGAACGAGGATTCGAGAGACGCCAACTGGTCATGCGAGCGGACTTCGATGCGGTGGGTGAAGTCTCCCTCGTTGACATGCTGGGTGGCGTCGTAGAGCTTGGCGACCGAGGAGGTCATGGTGCGGGTGAGGCGCACGCCGATCACCAGCGCCACGATCTCAATGAGGGCGAAGACCACGGCGATGACGACCAGCAGGATCAGGATGGCGTTGGTCATCTCTCCCAGGGTGCGGAAGAGCCGGTTATAGAGCAGTGAGGGCCGGGTGCGCACCGTGAGCAGCAGGTTGTGCGACTTCCCGCTCTCCCAGTGGATGGCGTTAAGGAATGAGGCAAAGGGAACGAACTCCACATCCATCCGGGAGACCGCCGGAGGCATGGTTCCGCAGCTCACCTTGGGGGTTGTGTCCATCTCCCGCTGGTCGTAGGTGACGCGCGTCCCGCTGCTCTGGCGCGGAGCGGAGTCCGGGCGCTCGCCGTAGAGGTTGATGATCCCCATGTTGGGGACGATTGCCTCCATGTGGGATTTGTCGAGGGGGACGCTGGAGACCAGCACCAGTTCATCGCCCGCGCCGGAGATGTGGGCGCGGTTGACCGCCCGCAGGTAGAGCATGCCTCCGTCTTCGATGAGCACGGGATCGGGCAGCTCGGAAGGAGGCGGCGCAGGTTGCTGGCTGTTGGCGTCGCCGAGCAGTTCGCTGGCCCGGCCATGGTAGTAGGCCGTAACCCTTCGGCCCGGAAAAGCCTCGTTGTTGAGCGCCAACTGGCTGGCTTCGAGCTGTCCTCCACGGCGCAGCACGGCGGCGGCCTGGTGGGTGATGGAGCGATTGGCCGTCTCCAGCCGTCGCAACTCGTTGCGGACATCGGTGGTGACGACGAAGGTGGAGAACTGGCCGGCGAAGAGGTATCCGGCGACAACGCCCATGGTGGCCAGCAGGACGAGCGGAATGACTCCGATGAATACGTAGGTGACGATAAGCCGGTTGCGCAGCCTCCACATGAAGCGCTGCGTAAAGGCGCGGTAAATCAGCACCAGGCCGGAGCTGAAAAGCATCAGCAGCAGCACCGCATATGCCAGGCTGTAGCCGTGGACGCCAACCATGGTCCACAGGGCGGCAATGAGGGCCGTAACCAGGCACAGGAGCGCCATCCGGGTCCGCGGCAGGAGGCCGTGACGGTCGAGTGCTTGCTGCACGGATTGGAGCGACGATTTGGTCATGCGCGCCGGACTGCCGAATTATAGCTGGAAGCGGCAGAGCAGTCTGCCACCCCGGTCATTTACAATCCTGCGGTGCGTATCGTTGCGATGAATTCGATGATGTTCAAGCAATTGGCGATGAGTCTTTCGCTCGGCGGGTTGCTGGCCGTAGCCTCTCAGGCACAGGAGACGCCGTCCCAGGCGGGTGCGCCACAGCCTAAGATCCAGGTGAACTTCCTCAATAGCTGCCGTCCGACACAGGCTGAGGCGGAGGAGATGGGGCGCGCGCTGGCGCGGGTCAGGGAGCGGCCCTCGTTTGCCGCCGACTTTGAGATCTCCCGCGGCCTTACCACGCTGAATGAGGCGGAAGCGCGGGCCGCCGGAGCGAAGGCAGGCGCCGGAGCCACGCCCTCCACCTGGGTGAGGATTCGCCGGGAGTTTCCCGAGAAGGCCGTGCTGACGGATGCGCAATACTCCTTGAGCGTGGAGGGCGGAGTCACAAGCGAAGCCCTGGCCCTGCATCTGCGGGACAGCCGCGAAGCCTTGCAGATTCTGATCTCGGACTCGGTGACGGGAAGCCCTTCGCAGGTGGTGAAGGTGGATACTCCGCCCGACCGCATACGCATCGAGCGCTTCGGCAAGTCTTCGCTCGTGCTGGCGCGCTGCGGCGCGGTTGATCAGTCCGGGTATGAAGCGCTCTTCGCCTCGGCGCGCGAGATACTGGAGAAGTACCGGGTGGCGATGTCCGTAAAGACCGTGGTTCCGGCTGAATTCGTACATCTGGCGGGGCACAAAGAATCCAAAGCCGCTGCGGGGAATCATTAACCATAGCGGGTACAAGACGAGAGAGAACGATGGCAGACGAAATTCGTGACGTAGTGATTATCGGATCGGGATGTTCAGGGTTGACGGCGGCCATTTACACGGGCCGGGCCAACCTCAAGCCGCTGGTGCTGGAGGGGCATGAGCCCGGCGGGCAGCTCTCCATGACGACCCTGGTGGAAAACTTTCCGGGCTGGCCGGAGGGAATTCAGGGGCCGGATCTGATCGAAAACATGCGCAAGCAGGCTGAGCGCTTCGGCGCGGAGTTCCGCATCGGCCATGTGACGTCAGCCGACCTCACGGCGCGTCCCTTTGCGCTCACCGTGGGCAAGGAGCAGATCAGGACGCGGGCCGTGATCATCGCCAGCGGCGCCAGCGCGCGCTGGCTGGGGCTGCCGAGCGAGAAGGCGCTGATCGGCCATGGCGTTTCTTCCTGCGCCACCTGCGACGGATTCTTCTTCGGCGGCAAGGAGATTGCCGTGATCGGCGGCGGCGACTCCGCCATGGAAGAGGCGCTGTTCCTGACGCGCTTTGCCAGCCGGGTTACTCTGATACACCGTCGCGAAGCCTTCCGCGCAAGCAAGATCATGCTGGACCGGGCGCGCGCCCACGAGAAGATTCACTTCATGACCAACACGGTCATCGAAGAGGTGATGGACGTTGCCGCCAAGGAAGTCACGGCGCTCAAACTGCGCAACACCGAAAGCGGCAAGGTGTGGGATTTCCCGGTGAGCGCAATGTTCCTGGGCATTGGACACACGCCCAACGCGGCGATGTTTCACGGCGCGCTGGAGACCGACGAGGACGGCTACCTGAAGGTGCGCGACTACGTCCACACCGGTGTTCCGGGCGTGTACGCCTGCGGCGACGTGGCCGACCGGCGCTACCGTCAGGCCATCACGGCGTCCGGCACGGGGTGCATGGCCGCCATCGAGGTGGAGAAGTATCTGGAAGAGACAGGGCACTAAACAGCGGGATTCAGAGTTTGGGAGTGGGCCAGTTCAGGGTCGCCAACAACCGGCCAGGATCTAAGATCGTGGTGCTTTCCAAAATGGTGTCAAGCGACGGGAACTCTTGAATGCGGAGAGTGAGTGCCTTGTCAGGTTTCATCCGGGTATCTCTCGCAGATGCAACCGGAGCGTAGATTCGGCCCATGGACAGAGCAACTGCTGGAGTAGCTGCTCTCGTCCGGTGTTACACTGGCCGCCACGGAGATTCTCAATGGCACGTGTGACTGGCATTGGCGGCATATTCCTCAAAGCGCGGGATCCCAAAGCCCTCAGCGCCTGGTACGCCGAACACCTCGGCATCCAGCTCTCGGAGTATGGCGGGGCGACCATGATGTGGAGCGACGAAGTTCCCGCCGGTACCGGCCAGACCGTCTGGTCGATCTTCGCCGACGACTCGCCTTATTTTGGACCCGGAGCGCAACGCAGCATGGTCAACTACCGCGTCGATGACCTCGACGGGCTGCTCGAAAAACTCCGCGCGGCGAACGTTCCCATCGACCCGAAGCGCGAAGACTGTTCCTTCGGCCGATTCGCGTGGATCACCGACCCCGAGGGCAACCGCCTCGAACTGTGGCAGCCGCTGGTCGAAGGCGAAGCAACGTAGCCGAAGCAACGTAAAATCCACGGCCCCGGCTACCGGCGCGAGATGACCACCCCGCACCGCGCTACAGATGCGGCCCCTTATCGCTGTTTTCGCCTGGGAATGCAAGACTCAGGCAGCTCGCGGCTATAGCGCTTCATTGCCGCGTTCTTCGTTGCGAATGCGGATTGCTTCGTCGATGCGGGAGAGGAAGATCTTGCCGTCACCGATTTTGCCGGTCTGTGATGCGCCCAGGATGGCTTTCACTGCTCCATCTACGGCCTCATCGCGCAGTACGATCTCTAGCTTGGTCTTGGGGAGAAGGTCAACGCTGTATTCGCGTCCACGATAGAACTCGGTATGACCTTTTTGGCGGCCGTGGCCGCGCGCTTCCAACACGGTCAGTCCGTCGATGCCGATGGCTAAGAGCGCTTCTTTCACTGCATCCAGCTTGCCGGGCTGGATTACCGCTTCGAGTTTCGTCATGATGCATCCTCACTTCCGCTCCGCTTGCCGATCACTTCGGCCAGCAGTCCGTTACTCCAGGGAATATCCTTCTTCGCCGTGTTGCGTCAGATCGAGGCCCTTCGTTTCCTGCTCCTCGGTGACGCGCAAGCCAACCGTGAGGTCCACAATCTTCAGCAGCGCCACGGTTCCAACGGCTGCCAGCACCCAGGCAATCACAACCCCTGTCGCCTGGTTGAGTAATTGATGGGGGTTGCCGTCCAGCAAACCGGAGCCGGTCACATTCCCCTGCGCGTCCTTGAAAATTGGATTGACGTAGTGGCTGGCAAAGACGCCCGTCAGGATGGCTCCCAGGGTGCCGCCCGCGCCATGCACGCCGAAGGCGTCCAGAGAGTCGTCATAGCCGAAGCGTTCCTTAACCTTGGCCACCATCACATAGCAGAAGACGCCGGCGACGAGTCCAATGACGAGCGCCGACATGGGGCCGACGAAGCCCGCAGCCGGAGTGATCGCCACAAGTCCTGCAACAGCGCCGGAGATTCCACCCAGCGCGCTCGGATACCCCTTCAGCATCCACTCGGCGGCCATCCAGCTGAGCGCGGCGGCAGCGGCTGCAAAGTGCGTTGCCACAAAGGCGCTGGTCGCAAGGCTGCCGGCTGAAAGCGCGCTGCCGGCATTGAATCCGAACCATCCCACCCACAACATGCAGGCGCCAACAAAGGATAGAACCACGCTGTGAGGCCGGAATTGCTCGGCGGGAAAATCCTTGCGTTTGCCCAGATAGAGAGCGCAAACCAGGGCCGAGACTCCGGAGGTAATGTGAACCACCGTGCCGCCGGCAAAGTCGAGGCAAGGGAAGCGTCCTCCGAGCGAGGCGTTGAGCAGACCGCCCTTGCCCCAGACCATGTGCGCCATTGGCGTATAGATGACGAGGGACCAGAGGACCAGGAAGAGCAGCATGCCGCTGAACTTCATGCGTTCGGCGAAGGCGCCGGAGATGAGCGCGGGAGTAATGATGGCGAACATCAACTGGTAGATCATGAAGGTTTGCAGAGGAATGGTGGCGGCGTAGTCGGGGTCAGGAGCAGCTCCCACGCCATGCAGGAAGAGGTGCTGAAAGTTTCCGATGAAACTGTTGCCAGGGCCGAACGCAAGGCTGAAGCCGACGAGGCCCCAGAGGATGGTTACCACGGCCATCATCGCGAAGCTCTGCATCATCGTTGACAGGACGTTCTTCTTGCGGACCAGGCCGCCGTAGAACAGTGCCAGGCCCGGTCCGGTCATCATCAGGACAAGCGCCGAGCTTACCAGCATCCACGCGTTATCAGCATTGCCGCGCGCTTCGGCAACCTGCTTCTGGAGGTCTGCAAGCTGCTGTGGCGAAACCGTTTGAGCGCTGGCCGCCAATCCAAAGAACAACAGTAACAGGACGCAACACCAGCGTGCGCGCCGGTACAATGGGGGGTTCCCGGGCAGGATGTTCAACGTTTTTCTCCGCTATGGGATCAACCATACATACTGGATTGCAGGATGGAAGTAAATAAAAACTATCTATGAGTGCGATACGTCCTGGTTATGGAAGCCGGCGGGCCGGCAATCAAGCCTGTAGATTTTCAAACTGCACCAGTGCCAAACCGGTCCACTCTCTGGCAGTGCGAGGTTTCAACCTCCGGGAGCAGCGGCAGGCGGTCAATTCCGGTTCCAGTGTTGGCGGGCGGTATGATACAACCATAGGTCACCGTCCCAGCGAGAGCCTCCGCGCCGGCTTGTTTTGGCGCGTGTTTGCCTGCCGCGATGACCATTCATAATTCATGGAAAGAAGCTGAAGCCCAGGCTTTGGCTGAAGGATCAGGATGCTGCGTTCCTTTTTTATTGCGCTGTCTGAAAGCAAAAGCATTCGTTCGATTGCGGAAAATTCATCGGTTGGGCAGAAGGTTTCCAAGCGTTTTGTAGCCGGCATGACGGTTGAGGATCTGATCGTGGCGACCGTCGCCATGAACCGCATCGGCGTGCGCGTCACCGTGGATAACCTGGGCGAAAATGTAACCAATCGCGAAGAGGCCCTGCACAGCAAGGCCCTCTACCACCAGCTTCTCGACGAGATTGACAAGCGCAAGCTGGATGCCAACGTCAGCCTGAAGCTGACCCACATGGGACTCGACGTGGATGAGGCGCTGGCGCGCAGCACCGTCGAGGAACTGCTCGAACACGCCGAGGCCATCAACAGCTTCATCCGCGTGGACATGGAAGGCTCCCACTACACGCAGAAGACACTGGACTTCGTGCGCGAACTGCACCGCAGGCCCAACGCCGCGGGCCATGTGGGCACCGTGCTGCAATCCTATTTCTATCGCACCGAGGAAGACGCCAGGACATTGTGCGCGGAAGGAATCCGCATCCGGCTCTGCAAAGGCGCATACAAGGAGCCGCCCACGCTGGCCTTCCCCAACAAGGAGGACGTGGACGCCAACTACATCAAGGTAGCCCGGCAGATTCTCAAGAGCGGAGTCTTCCACGGACTCGCCACCCACGATGAGAACATCATCAATTCCATCAAGGCGTGGGCCATGCAGGAGGGCGTGCCCAAGACAGCCTTTGAATTCCAGATGCTGCATGGCGTCCGGCGCGACCTGCAGGAGAGCCTGGCCCGCGAGGGTTGGGGCGTGCGCTGCTATATCCCCTTCGGCACCGAGTGGTATCCGTACTTCATGCGGCGGCTTGCGGAGCGCCCCGCAAACGTGATTTTCCTGGCGAAGAATTACTTCAAAGGGTAGCCATCGCAACCGATTTGTGGTGTCATCTGAATCAGGAAGGGGTGGAACGATGAAGATCAGTGCGCGCAACACGCTGGCTGGAACGGTGACCAAGGTGATCGCCGGCGCCGTGAACTCCGAGGTGGACCTGACGCTGAAGGGCGGCGACAAGGTGGTGGCCGTCATTACAAACACCAGCGCGGAGCGCCTTGGGTTGAAGGAAGGCAGCAGCGCCTACGCCATCCTGAAATCCAGTTGGGTGATTCTCGGCCAGGACCTGGATGCGAAAAAGCTCAGCGCGCGCAATGTACTGCGCGGGACCGTCTCCGGAGTGCACGAAGGCGCGGTCAACAACGAGGTTACGGTGACCCTGGCCGGCGGCAGCACGCTGACGGCAATCATCACCCGCGAGAGCAGCCACGCGCTGGGGCTGAAAGAAGGCGGAGAAATCTTCGCGGCTTTCAAGGCCAACAACGTCATTCTGGCGGTCGATTAGCGATTTGCCTGGAAGCATCAAAAGCGCGCCTTTGCGGGCGCGCTTTGTATTGTGTGGATAGTTGCAGGCCTCGCGCCTATTCCGGCGTGGCGAAGCCGATGTCGTTGAAGCCGTGCAGCATCTGTATCTCCTGCGGGGAGTAGCGCCCGCGCGTCTCAGGAGAGTTCAGCAGCCGCTCGCGGGCGTCGGGAGGCATGCCGCGCATCTGGTGCAGGGTGCGGCGCATCATGTCCTTGCGCTGCGGGTCCATCCCGCGGAACTGGCCGAAGAGAGCCACCGCCTGGCGCTGCTGCTCGGGTTTCAGGTGCTCCATCATCTCCATGCGGTTGAGCACCCGCTGGCGCTCCTGCGGAGGCATGGAATTGAAGTTCTGCAGGCGGTTCTTCAACTGCTCCTGCCGCTGCTGCGGAAGCTGGCGGAAGTGTTGATCCTGTTCGAGCCGCTTCTGCTGCTCGCTGGCCGGCAGATGCATCGAGTTGCGCAGCCAGTCGCCATTGTGCGGGCCTTGCCCTCGGATGATCTGCCGCGGAGCCTGGTTCTGCGGTGCGGCCGGGCGCTGGGCCGCGATGGGCGCGCCGGATGGCGCCGCCGGGTTTCCGCGTGGCGCAGCCGAGGAGCGCGGCGCCGAGAAGCCCCCACGTGCTCCAGGTTGCGCCGGGCGTGCCTGTACAGCTCGGGGTGCGGAGGCTCGGGGTGCGGAGAAGTGCTGCGCCGGAGCTGATTCGCGATGCGGCGCGCTCCCGCCCTGCCCGTGCTGACCGGCCCACAAAGGGGCAGCCAGCGCAAGCCAGAGCAGAAGAGCCGGAATGTAGCTGCTACGCATCGCTGTTGAACTTTCCTGTTGAACTTCACTAAAACTGCAAAGCGCTAATTGTTGTTGTCCGCGTCGTCGTCGCCGTCCAGAGCGTCCAGGGCGTCAAAGTTTTGCAGCAAGTCCAGATGGTTGTCCAGGTACTGCAAGTCGGAGACGGCCGTTCCGGTCGGAGCCGGAATATGCATTGCAATCGTTGGCGGATTCTCCCCTTCGTGTAGAAAACGGCCCATCTGGTAAAAGCCGATGCCCACTATCAGGCACAATGCAGCCGCCACGCTGAACACCGGGCGGCGGAACCACTGCAACAATCCTGACTGAACAACTTTCTGCTGCTCCTCGCGCAACCGGGCCTGCATACGCACGTCCCAGAAGGGCGAGGGCTCGGGGGCCTTCCACTCATCCAGCAGGTTCATCGTCGCGCGGAGTGCCTCCAGCGTGCCTTCACACTCGCGGCACCCGGCGAGATGGGCTTCCACTTCGGGCGGAGCTGGCGTGGTGCCCAGGGCTACGTCCGGCAACTGTTCGCGAATCGTCCTGCAATTCATAAAGGCCTCTATACGAAATTCTTCAAGCTCTCGCGCAGCGTCTCATAGGCGCGGAAAAGCAGACTTTTTGTGGCTGATTCGCTGAGGTGCAATACCTCGGCAATCTGCCGGTAATCCATTTCCTGGTACTTGTGCATCATCACGGCCATGCGCTGGCGCTCGGGCAGGGCCTCCACTTGCTTGCGGATGGCCTGAAGGCGCTCGCGCCGCAATATTTCCTGCTCCACGTTGAGCCTGCCGTCGGCTACGTCAATCGAGAGCCCGGTCTCCTCGTCGGTTGCGTCCAGGCTGGCTTTCACCTCCGGGCGCTCATGCTTGTTGTCGCGCGCGTGGTTCACGGCAAGATTGGTGGCGATGCGGTAGAGCCAGGTGGTGAATTTGGCGTCTGCCGTATAGCCTGCGCGCGAGCGGTAAACCCGCAGGAATACCTCCTGCGAGAGATCCTCGGCGATGGCGGCGTTGTGAACCATACGGTACATAAAGCTGATCATGGCCCGCCGATAGCGCTGCACCAGGTAGTTGAAGGCATCGTCGTCGCCGTCGCGGACCCGCAGCATCACCTGGGCGTCGTCCATCCCGGCCAGCGTTTCGGCGTCACTGAAGCGAAGCTGCTGTCCGCCTCGGACGTTGCCGGGAGAGGGGAACGCACCGCCAATGGCCATGCTGCTCATGTCGTTTGGAACCCCTACGGTTTCGGAAAGTTGCGGGGGCTCTTCGGATTCAGCACCGCTATTTTCGGGCTCCGGGTTGTCGGGTTTCCTGCGGTGCCAGATCATGCCGATAGGGAAGACTACCCGGCTATTATGCCCGAAGCAGGCGCCGAAGGGCCACGAAAGTCACAGGTCAGCGCATTTGCGAAATCGGCTGGGTTTGTTACAATCCGAGGTGAGCAGACAGAGCGGGCGCTTAACTCAGCGGTAGAGTGTCACCTTCACACGGTGGAAGTCGTAGGTTCGAATCCTACAGCGCCCACCACTCCCAACCCCGGTAGAGTGGTAACCGTCCGCAAAATGATTCGGCAGGGAAGCAAGCGGTTCGCCGGAAACAGGCAAATCCTTAGCGACCGGAGCCGGAGTTTCAGCATCTTTACCATAGTCGGCTGGGCGCTTTTGAATTCAGCCGGTTATCCACAGCCGAGTAAATATTCGGCTTGCCCGTGCGAGGCGCGTTGGGTAGTATCGGTTATCTTTCCGGATTCAGAGTATCGATCCCGGAACCGCGGCGCTGATCCAAAGCACGGCCGCAACAATGAAAATGCGAGACGACCAACCGGAGCGCGGCTCAAGCCGAAACACGCCCGCGCCGCGCCGGTAACCTCGCAGGAAGCTAAACACACTGAAGAAGCCTGAAAATATGAATAGTGGATCGAACCATCCTGCCGGCAATGGCGGGAGAGGACGTAAGCGTCGCCGTGGGCGTCGCGGTGGTCAGGGTGCGCCAGCGCAGGCCGGTACGCAGACCGGGACACAGACCGGAAGCCAGTCCGGAGCGCAGGCCGGAACCCAGACCCAGGGTGGACCGCCGCCATCGAATCAGACTCAGCCACAGGCTTCTCAGGGAAAGCCAGTTCATCAAGGGAAGCCAGCAATGAAAAGACAGTTCAAGCCGAAGCCGCAGGCGCGCAAGAATTTTACCGAAGCCAACGGCAACGGAAATGGTAATGGAAGCAGCGTCAAGCGCGTCTTCCGCTCGGTGGTAAACCAGAAAACGCCTGACGCCGGAATCTACAGCGCCCCCATGGATCACTCCTACCGCACGCTCCAGCACGACGGAAACACCGGGGGCCGCGGCTATGAGGCGATGCCCGTGGTTGACAGCTCCACCTCCAAGCCGATCTTCGCCTTCGTCGACGACCTCTTCTTCATGGCGAAGATTCAGGAAACGGCGCGCAAGCTCAACGTCAAAGTGGACTTCGTCAAGACCGAGAAGGAAGTGCTGGAAGCCGTGGCCGCCGGGGAAGAAAAGCCCTCGCTCATCATCATCGACCTCAACCATCACACGGTGAAGCCGCTGACGGTCATCCCCAAGCTGAAGACCAAGTTCAAGAAGGAAACCAACATCATCGGCTTCCTCTCGCACCTCCAGGGAGAGCTGAAGATGAAGGCCCACGAAGCTGGCTGCGATATGGTGCTGCCGCGATCTGCCTTCTCGCAGAACCTGCCGCAGTTGCTGCGCCGCCACGCTACCAGCGAAACCGAGCTTCAGGAAACCTAAACCGGTTTCGCAGAATCTGTAACCGCGGGTGCCCCACCTTTGACGCGCGCTTTTTGCGCGGCTAAGGTGGGAGAGCGCTCTGTCTTCAGGAAGACACGCGCGTCAGTAGCCCCCGGCATCCTCGACGAAGTGGTATTCGCCGTCCATCACTCCGGAAGTTTCCGCGGCCTTTGCGGCCTCCGGATTGCCGATGAACGCGCGAGCCTTCTCCTGGCTCTCAACCTCAAAGACAAAGAAGACGTTGTTCGGCTCCTCGGCGCCGCGCCACAGACCCTTAAGTTTGAGTCCGGCGGCAAGGTGAGCCTCCTCGTGCGAGGCAAAAATAGCCTTCCAGCGCGGGAAGTCCAGCACGCGGTTGCGGCACAGCAGATAAGTCATCGGAATACCTCGCCAGAAACGCCCTCGGCCGGGAGATTTTCTTCTACCCAGGAGGCCAGGTCAGGTCGCGCCCGCCGATCAGGTGCAGGTGCAGGTGGAAGACTGATTGTCCGCTGCGCGGGCCCACGTTGAGCACCGTGCGGTATCCGTCCTCGATGTTGCGTTCGCGTCCGAGCTTGGCGGCGATGATGTTGCAGTAGCCGATGATCGCCGCATCTTCCGGTCCAGCCTTGTCGAGTCCCGCAAAGTGGCGCTTGGGGATGATGAGAATATGGATGGGCGCTGCGGGCTTGATGTCCTCAAAGGCGAAGACCTGGTCGTCCTCATATACCTTCTTCGAGGGAATTTCTCCGGCGATGATTTTGCAGAAAAGACAGTCGCTCATGGGCGCTCCTTGCGTGGAGAAATGTAGCACAGTTTATTCGTGCTATTTTGCATTGGTATTAAGGAAGCCGGAGCTTAGAATGATTTTCTCCGTCATCCCCCAACGGCTAGTCTGCTCTCGTAAAAGACGCTCAGATTGAAGCCATTTTCTCCATTACCCGTTTCATTATTGTTGATTGCTCTTACGCTCTGCGGCTGCGGAAGTGGCGGCAGCAGCTCATCGAACACGTTGGCCCACCAGCCAGATTGCGTCAAAGACTGTCCGTTCGATTCGGAAACGCGATTAAGCCGGGACGTACGTCAACCTGATCGTGTCCTCGCCAATGGGATCGCTGGCCACCAGACGGAGCGGCGGCCGGGGGCCGGCGAAGAATGGCGTGCCATGACCAAGCACGAGGGGGCGGAAGTAGAGTCGATACTCATCAATAAGGCCAAGGTCGGTTAGGCTTCGTGCCAGGTCCGGTCCGGCGACGTCAATCTCCCCGGCGAGCCGGGCCTTCAGCTCGCGCAGCACGCTCCCGACGTCATCCCGGATCAGCGTGGCGTTGGGGCCGACCGACTTCAACGAGCGCGACACGACCCACTTCGGCATGCTTCGCCACACCGTCGCGAAGTCGAGGTCCTCCGCGTCCCACTCGGGCAGGTCTTCCTCCCAATAACGCATGATCTCGTAGGTGCGGCGGCCATACACACAGCCGGCAAGATTCCGCACATGCTCTACGAAGTGATGAGAGAGCTCGGGGCCCGGCCGCATCTTCAGGTGGTCGACGTAGCCATCCAGGGACTGCGATAATCCAAAAACGAGCTTCGCCATGCTACAAAATCTCCGCCCCATTCGATGCTGCCGAGACAAGGAGCGGTTGTCGCACACAGCCCTTTTCGCTCGCTATCTCAGTCCAGCCGCACCATGAACACTCCGCCTTCGTCCACCTGGGTGTGCTCGTAAACCTCGCGCGTCTGTTCCTTGTCGTCCTGCGGAACGCGGATGCGCACCCAGTATCCGGTTGGCCCCTTGAACTGGATCACCTGGGCTGAGTGGTAGCGCCGTTGCAAATGTTCCTTCATTGCAATGGCTGCCTCCTGCGTGTGGAAGGCTCCCATCTGCACGCACCAGCGCCCGCCGCTCTCGATGGGGCGCGGAGCATCCAGCACATCCAGCCGGACCTGCGCGGTTCCGGGCAGGTAAACATTCACTGCCTTGGCCGCCGCCGCCGAAAGGTCAATAATGCGGTCGCCCACAAACGGCCCGCGATCGGTGATGCGAACCACCGTTGCCTGGTGGCTCTTGAGATTCACCACCCGCACAATGGAATTCAGCGGCAGCGTGTTGTGCGCTGCCGTCATCTCGTTCTGGTTATAGATCTCGCCGTTAGCGCCTTTTTTGTTGTGATAGTTCGGGCCGTACCAGCTTGCCCATCCCACCTCGCTCCAGATCACCCTGGCGTGCGGGTCCACGTGGATTCCCGGCACCGAAGCGAGTTCGCCGCTCTCGGCGGCATACGGTCCTGAATCACGCGGATAGGTTTTTTCCTCGACGGGCGCGTGCCGCGGGGTCGGCTTTCCGGCGGGCGCTGTGATGCTTGGCGCGGGCGGAACATCGCGCGCCGTCTGCTTGTGGCCTCCGCATCCAGCGGCCAGAGCAAGCGCAATCAGCGCGCCAGGAAGCAGCACGCGCGGCAGACGCCTGCATGGCGTGCAGACATTATTCGCAGATGGAGCACAGGTCCGGTTCACTGGCACAGGTCAGAGTCCAAGACTCGATTCTGTCGCCTCAGCACCGAAGGGTCAATGAGGTGGAACACCAATGATCACCGGCAGCAATCGTTACGCCGGAAGCATCGGATACTCCGGGTCGAGCGGCATCACGATCCAGAGAATGAGGTAGGCGAGCAATCCCGAGCCTGCCAGCAGCACGCTCAGCAGCCAGATTGCGCGCACCAGCGACGAGTCCATGTCGAAGTAGCGGGCCACTCCGCCGCAGACGCCGCCGATTTTCTTGTCCGCGCTGAAGCGGGCGAAGCGGCGCTTCGGTCCCGCCTGGCCGAAGAACGGCGTCGGGGCCACCTGGCTTCCGCAGAACTGGCAGAAAACTGGGTTCTCACCGATGTTCTTGCCGCAATTAGAGCAGTACATGGTCTCTCCTGCCGTGCCTTCACTGGGTCCGGGGTTCATTCACCGGCCCGCACAACATGATACGTCAGAGAGCCTGCCGAGGTTCCACGATTCCGAACATCTCTGCTATCAACCATTTAGCGTGTGACGTAGATCACCGCTCGATGTGATATTTCGCAGGTCAGCCCTCGCATTTCACCATTCGTGGAATCCGTATTGGGGATCACCGGGTGAACCCCCTAGCATAGAGCTATAGCGGAAGCTCGTTTTTCACCACGGCGACATTCAAATCAGACGCAAAGCATCCGGGGACGCAGCGCGCACCCAATCAGGAGACAGCGGTTCATGCATAAGCCGATCAAGTACGTCGAAAAGGTTTTCACCTACGTGGCCAAGGGAGCCTGGGTGGTCTTTGACAAGCTGAACAGCGTCAACCAGCGCCCAGCGATCACTCCCAAGTGGGCGGACAAGCCGCTGCTGAAGTCCTACCAGAAGACCAAACCCCCGCTGGGCTGGCCGCGCACTACCGATTCTCTCTGCCCCAAGTGCGTGCCTGAGATTCGCAAGCAGATTGTTGACGGCAAGCTGCCCTATGAAATCCTGCTCAACGAAAAAGTTGGCGAGATCAAGGCGCAGATCATCGAGCGCGACGGCAAAATCCTCATGGTCAAGGACTGCCCCAAGCACGGACACTTCGAGGACGTGATGGCCATGGACACGGATTTCTTCCGCCATCTCGAAGAGACCTTCCCCGGCCGCGACATGCGCGCCCACAACGACGAGCGCCTGCACAACCACGGCACCTCCACGGTGAAGTACGGCCGCGGCTCCGTGCTCACCATCGACCTTACCAACCGTTGCAACATGATGTGCGATCCCTGCTTCATGGACGCCAACCAGGTCGGCTTTGTCCATGAGCTTTCCTGGGAAGACATCAAGACCATGCTCGACAACGCCATCACCATCAAGCCGCGCCGCCAGATGAGCGTGCAGTTCTCCGGCGGCGAGCCTACGCTCTCGCCGCACTTTCTGGAGGCCGTCGCCTACGCCCGCAAGGTCGGCTACAACTCCGTGCAGGCGGCGACCAACGGCATTGAGTTCGCCAAGTCTCCCGAATTCTGCAAGCAGGCCGCCGAGGCTGGTCTGCGCTACGCATATCTGCAATTCGATGGCATCGGCAACGCCGCCAACTCGCACCGCGCCGTCGGCAATCTCTTTGACGTAAAGCTGCGCGCCATTGAAAACCTGCACACCGCCGGCGTTGAGATTGTGCCCGTCACCACCATCGTCAACGGCGTCAACAACGAGCAGGTCGGCCGCATCATCCAGTTCGCGCTTGATAATCCCAAGCGCATCTCCTTCCTCTCCTTCCAGCCCGTCTCCTTCACCGGACGCGACGAGGCGATCACCGATGAGCGCCGCGAAGCCCAGCGTTACACCCTCAGCCACCTCGCGCACGACGTAAAGGGCCAGACCGGACTCGGCGAGCCTACCCGCGACTGGTTCCCCATCTCCTTCATGGGAACCTTCAGCGACTGGGCTGACGTGGTGCATGGCTCGGCCAAGGATTGGGGCTCGGTCAACTGCGGCTGCCACCCCAACTGCGGCGTCGGCATGGCGCTGATGATTGACAAGGAAACCAAGGAAGCCGTTCCGGTCACCAAGTTCATCTACGCCGACCAGGTAGCGCGCGACGTTGCCAAGGTTACCGACGCGGGGCGTGGAGCAACCTGGTCAAACCTCGGCATGGCGCTGGCCCTGGCCCGCAACTACGATCCCTTTCAGTCGCCCACGCACTTCAAGTTCACCGATCTGCTGAAGAAGTTTGACAAGACCTTCGCGGCCACCAAGAAGGCGGATGTGAAGTACGGCAAGTCCAGCCCCGGCCGCACGCTGGAGGACATCCAGAAGCGCCGCGCCGACCGCTGGAACTTCCTCTTCATCGCCGGCATGTGGTTCCAGGATCTCTTCAACTACGACTTCCGCCGCACCGAGCAGTGCATCATCCCCTACGCCACGCAGGAGGGCGAGATCAGCTTCTGCGCCTACAACACCGGCGTCGGCTGGCGCAACATCATCGAGAAGATGCACATGACGGCCACCCTCACCAAGTGGTACGAGGAGCACGGACGCCATGAGATCTTCGCCGGCGGCAAGCAGGTGAAGATGGAAACCACCGAGCACACTCTCACCCTCAACCAGGAGCACGTCCACGCCGAGCGCAACCATACGCTCGACGATAAGGGCATCGCCAAAACTGCACGCGAAGAGAAGTTCCGCGCCCGCGACGCCAAAGCGAGCGAGGCCGCCAAGCTCAAGCAGGACGCCGAAAACGCCAAGATGATGGCGCTCTACAAGCAGCATGTTCTCGGCGAAAAGGCTCCCGAGGTCGGCGGATTTGTCTCGCTCGACAGCCTCGGCGCCAAGCCCGCAAAGGCCGTGGACGAAAAGAAGGAAGAAGAAGTTATGGGAGACTAGTCGTTAGTTTCTTGGCACCCGGCGTCTGCTCACTTCACATCGTGGGCAGGCGCCATTTTCTTTCTCAGGCGCAGCGGCTTTCACCGGGGTCTTCGTCGCGGAATTCTTCGATGGAGATAACGTTCTGGGAGTCACGTTCCATCCTTTCCCAGTTTGAATTCGCCAGAGCGGCGACCACCTCGGCATCAGAGAGCGGGGCGGCCTCGGCGTGAACAGACTTGGCATCGACAATTTTCATCGTGTCCCTCCACCAGGGTTGTGCAAGAATTCTGTGTTCTCGGGGTCGTACGGTTTAACGCAATATCTGCCGGTTGTTGAGCAGTGCGGCCGGCGCAAAAAAATACATGGCACAGTAGATGTTCAGCAACTCTGAAAGGCTGCTTTTTTCGATCAAAAAAGTGCTCTGACTGGCACAGTAGAGGCTCACAGTTGGCCCAGAGTTAGCGCAGTTCCAACTCTGGGACTTTGGTTGGCCAACATCGGAAATTGAGGACACCTTTAAGGTAAGAAAATCAGATAGGACTCGAAGGGACTCGGTCATGAGAAAAATCAATGTGCTTGAATTTGTCTCCCTTGATGGCGTCATAGAAGCCCCAGGCGGCCCCGAGCAAGATACCAGTGGCCCGCCGTGGTGGATACGTCCATATCGCGACGCTGTCTCTGGGGCGGCTGTAACAAAGCAGATGGACATGCCGTTTGATTTGTTACTAGGTCGCAGAACCTTTGAACTTTGGGCACAATTCTGGCCGCAGCATAATGACATCTGGCCAGGCGTCAACACGGCGGTCAAGTACGTCGCCTCAAACACCATGACCGCTCACGAATGGCAGCCCTCCGTGTTTCTAAGCGGAGATATCGTGGAAAAAATCACCAAGCTGAAGCAACAGGATGGGCCGGATTTGCATGTGTACGGAAGCGCAAATCTCGTTCAGACGCTTCTCAGGCATGATCTGGTCGATGCCCTCTGGCTGAAGATATTACCGATTACGTTGGGCGGTGATAAGCGATTGTTTGCCGAGGGCACGATCACGGCGGCATTCAAGGTGACGGAAAGCACCGTCAACTCGAAGGGCGTCATCATCGTGAATTACGAGCGTGCCGGCGCAATCCCAACCGGAAGTCTATAAGCATCGCGCCGAGTTGGGTGCACGCAGCTACAGCCGCCTCTCCGCTCCCGTGCGCCCGCAAAAAAATCGTCCGCCGGAATCCGGCGGACATCGTTTCGGGAGGAGGAACTATCGAGACTGGTCGAATGTCATCGACTCAGCTATCTGCTGGTATTCGCTCTGGCGGGCATTTAGTTCCACTTCTTTTGCGGAAATCTCGGAATTCAGTTTCGCCAGCCGGTCTTCCTGCTGATTCAGGCTCGTAACATACCGCTGCACAAGGGTTTTCTCCTCGGGGCTGCCCTTTAGAGCTTTCATGTTCTCCCGGATTCGCCCCTGCTCCTGGTTGATGCGGTCGATTTCCTCGTGCCGTTGCTGCAATTGGCCCTGCACGGCGGCGATCTCATCCTTCTTGGCCAGCAGCTTGCGCAGCGCGGCCTCGACCTCGGGCTGAATTTCCCTGGTCTTGAGGATGAAGCCGATCGTATTGTCATCAATCGAGTTAAGCGCGTAGGTCGTCTCCTGCGGATAATATTCCGCCACCACCAGCTTTTCGCTGGAGGCCGGGCCGACCTTCACCCGGAAGCGGTCATACGAGTTCGAGACCTCCTCGGGCTTCAGATCCTTGTCGATAAAGTGCCAGCCCGCGCGCGCCGGATGCTCGATGACCACGCTGCGCGCGCTGGTGTCCGTGTTGGTGACCGTGTAGGTGCGCGTCTCGCGCAGCTCGCGCGTCAGGTAGAGAATCCCGCGCGCCGCCCGCAGACGCGTGTAAGGCCGCTGCTCGGAGGCTCCCTGGCTCTTCACCCGCACCGCGGTATCGGCCGCATAGGAGATCAGCCGCCGCTCGTTGGGATGCACTTCGGCCAGCAGCCCTTCTCCGGCAAAGGCTCCCGCCTCCACGATGTTGAAGGTTCCGGCATCGAGCGTCAGCCCGCTGGAGTTCGTAAGCCACAGCGCGCGTACCGGAGTCTTGTCGCGCTCATTCCACAGCGTGACCTTCTCGGCGTCCACCCGCGCCTGCACAATCGGCACCAGCGCGGATTGATTTTGCAGCACGGTCACGTTCTGCTTGATGGCGTACTCGAACATATCGCCCAGCGCCTCGCCCGTGGACTGCGGCTCAATCGATTGCTCGTAGGACTCGGTGAGCGCGTTGGCGGCGTCCGCCGCGACCGCCTGATTCTTGACGAAGCTTCGCGCCTTGGCCGCGGGAGCGCTGCGGTAGTCTCCCCCACCGATTCCGCCACCACTTCCGCTGCCGATTCCTCCGCCATGACCGGAGACGATGCCGCCCACCACACCACCCGCCTGACCGGGCGGCGGCGCTGGCGGCTCATACTCCCCGCCCTCATGCGTCTGCGGCGTCAGCAGCGCGGTCTTGGGCAGTTCCACCACCGGCCTGCGCACGTAGTACGGCTGCGAAATCTGCTCGACGAACGACTGTGGCGCCCCCGCCACCAGCGATAGCTGCACGTTCTTCCAGTCCTCGCCCACGGTGTTATCCACCACCGCCCAGCCTTGCAGCAGCGGCTTGGCATTGGCGTTCTGCGGCAGCACAATCCGGTACGTGGACTTCCACACCGGAACCTCGCTGATGTAGCTCACCACCACATCGCGCGAGCCTTCGCCAGAGGTCGAGATCGTCATCTGCCGCACGTCCTTGTCGCGGGCGCTCGCCAGCAGCGCCATGTAGCGCCCCACCTCGCGCGTCATATCGCCTTCCAGGATGCGGACCGAGGTTGCAGTCGTCATGTCGAAGGTCCGCAACTCGCCGGAGTCGCTCACCAGAGAGATCTCGGTCGTCTGCGTCTCATTGCCTTCCTTGTCTTTATGCGTCACCGCCTCCACCGAGAGCAGCTTTCCCGTGGCTGCGCCGCCCGCACCATGCACCTCCACCCGCGCTCCGCGCAGCGCGTTCAGGAACGATGCGCGGTCGGTGTTGCCGTCCAGCGCCAGCCGCAGCGTGCTCAGCCGCTGGCTCAACGGCGCAATCGAGTTGTAGCGCACGCCGCTCACTTTGCCGCCGCCCAGGTCCACCACCGTCAGTGACTTCAGCACGTCGTTGAGCTGCGCCGTAGTAAAGCGGATACTCAGCTCCTGGTTTCCCGTGACGCGCCCCTCGTGCTCAAAGTATCCAACGCCGTTCTTGTACAGCACCACGCGATGGATCGGAAGTTCGGCGGCTGTCTCCACGGCAGCCGCCGCGGCATGGGAGGTTTTTGCCGGAGCTTTGGCGGAGGCTTGCGTTGCGGATTGTGCAAAGCCGGAAGCGGACAAAGCGAGTACTGCAAGCGTCAGCACTGCGGACAGGCGTCTCATGCGGTCTCCTTGGGGAACCCTGAAATCCTACGTTGCGGTGGTGGCCGCGCGAAGCAAAACCCGTCCGCGCCGCCGATTGCAGATTCGTAAATTTACGCCTGCTGCAAGGTATTGACCCCGCCGTCATACGCTGAGTTCCTGGAATCGCCGTTTAATGCGTAAATTTGCGATTCGCTGAAAAGTGGCCTCACCGACGATTGTGACCGATGCCACTGTACCCAGCCGCCCCACAGGGCAGACTAAATATACGCGGGAGTGTGTTCCCTCCCACTAATTCCATGATTGAGCGGAGATAGCCTTGAGCACCCCATTTGCATCGACGAAGCGGACGGACCTGAAAATCCTGCAACCTGAAAAGACCCTCACCGGTGGCCCCATTCAGCAGTTGCAGAAGGGGCTTCCAAAGACCACGACGTCGCTCTGCCCGGATTGCGAGACGACCACCAAGATTCCAGCTCGCATCTTCGAAGAGAATGGCCGCGTCATGATGGAAAAAACCTGTCCCGAGCACGGCGACTTCAAGGATTGCGTTTACTCCGACGTCGCTCTCTATCTGAAGATGGAGGAGTGGGAGTTCGGCGACAACACGGGTCTCAGCAACCCGGCAATCGACAAGGGCGCCGAAGCAAGCTGCCCGGAAGATTGCGGCCTCTGCTCCCTGCACACCTCGCACAGCGCCCTGGCCAACGTCGACCTCACCAACCGTTGCAACCTCACCTGCCCGGTCTGCTTCGCCAACGCCAACGCCGCCGGATACCTCTATGAGCCGGATCTCGAACAGGTCCGCACCATGCTGATGGCCTTGCGCAATGAGAAGCCGGTCGATGGCCGCGTCGTGCAGTTCTCCGGCGGAGAGCCGACCATCCACCCCAAATTTATCGAAATTCTGAAGATGGCCAGCGGCATGGGCTTCACCCACCTCCAGGCCGCCACCAACGGAATCATGATTGCCGCCAGCCTCGACTTTGCCAAGCAGTGCAAGGAAGCTGGGTTGGCGACCCTCTATCTCCAGTTCGACGGCGTCAGCGATGACATCTACCTCAAGACGCGCGGCGAAGCATTGCTCGCCACCAAGATGCAGTGCATCGAAAACTGCCGCCAGGCCGGAATGAAGATCGTCTTTGTGCCCACCATCGTCAAGGGCCTCAACGACCATCAGCTCGGCGACATCCTCAAGTGCGCCATCGACAACGTGGACACCGTCAGCGGCATCAGCTTCCAGCCCGTAGCCTTCACCGGACGCATCGCCAAGAAGGAACTGGAAGCCAAGCGCTTTACCCTCACCGACCTGGCCTTCGCCCTCAGCGACCAGACGGGAATGTTCGACAAGTACAATGACTGGTTCCCGCTCTCGGCCATCACTCCGTTCAGCAAGCTGATTGCGGCGGTCGAGCATCGCGGCGTGCCCACCATCTCCAGCCACCCGCACTGCTCGCTCGGAACCTACATGTTCGTTGACGAGAAGTCGCGCAAGGCCGTCCCGGTGACCCAGTTCGTGGATATTCCGGCGATGTTGCAGGATATCGAATTGATGTCGCGCAAGTCCTTTGGCGGACTGATGAAGTACTACAACGGCGCCAAGGGTTGGATGGAACTGAAGAAGCACTTCAAGGCCGAGCTCGCCCCCGAGGGACTGACCTTTGAGAAGTTCCTCAACACCATCCAGGGCATGACCAACAAGAAGCTGGGCCGCGACGGCATGGACGGAACCTTCACCTACCGCACCCTGCTTGTTGCGGGAATGCACTTCCAGGACAACTACAACTATGACATCGAGCGCGTAAAGCGCTGCGTCATCCACTACGCCGCGCCGGATGGCAAGCTCTATCCGTTCTGCACCTACAACTCCGGCCCCACCTATCGCGAGAAGATTGAAAAGCAGTTCTCGATCCCCTTTGAGAAGCAGTTGGAGCGCTTCGACTTCGTCGAAATCGGCAAGTAGGTTTCGTCGGGTTGTTTCTAGAAAGCTGCAAAAGGGAAGCCCGCCATTCGATGGCGGGCTTTCTGTTTGCACAGCACTTTACAAAATCGGCGGAGACTACTTGGCGTGCTCCGCGGGCTTTGCCGCATCGGCGGGCTTGGCCGGCTCTGCCGGCTTTGCGGCATCGGCAGGCTTGGCCTTGATCGAGACCAGTTCAATCTCGAAGATCAGCGTCGCGTTCGGGCCAATGTCGGTACCGGCGCCGCGTGGACCGTAGCCCAGCTCGGAGGGGATGAAGACCTGGTACTTGGATCCCACCGGCATCAACTGGAGAATCTCGGTCCATCCGTGGATCACCTGGGTGACTCCAAAGGATGCGGTCTGGCCGCGCTTGTATGAGCTGTCAAACTCCGTGCCGTTGACCAGCGTCCCGCGATAGTTGCACTCCACCGTGTCGGTCGGAAGCGGCTTGGGGCCGTCGCCCTGCTTGAGGATCTTGTACTGCAATCCGCTCGCCAGCGTCACCACTCCCTCTTTCGTCTTGTTGGCGGCAAGGAAAGCCTCGCCTTCCTTCTTGTTTTCCTCACCGGCGGCCTTGTTCTTCTCTGCCACGGCCTTTGCCTGGGCCTCCTGCTTGGTCTTCACTGCTTTCTGTGCCTCCATCAGGATGGCTTTGATTTCGTCGTCCGTCAGCAGCAGCTTGGCTCCGCTCAATCCGTCTTTCAACCCGCGGAAGAGGATGGCTTCATCGAATTCGATTTCGTTGCGCCTCAGGCTGTTGACAACGTTGGTGCCAACATCGGTGCCGATGGCGTAGCTGGTTTTTTCCTTGGCGGTCTTCAGCACGAGCGGTGCGCCGCCCGTGGTCTTTGCGGTGGAGGCAGGAGCTTTTGCGGTCGCCGGGGATGCAGGCTTCGCCGCAGGAGTCTGTGCCAGGACGCTGCCAGCCAGCAGGATGCTGGTTGTCAGAAGGGTTACGGCCGATGTGAAGTTAATATTCATACCAGAATCAGAACACAAAGCCGCTCATACGGCAATCCCAAGTAAGCGATCTTCATGCGGTGTTAAGGTCACTTTCTGCCGCAGGGAAAGGGGCGGGCAGCGGCGCGCTCCTGCGTTGTTACAATCACTTCACCCATGGTGCGGCCCGGGTTGCGCGCCATGGTTCAAGCCAAGTGGTTCAACCCAGGTGCCGCCCATGCCCCAGCCGGCCAAAACTCGGGAACCAGAAGAAGCGTCGCTCAGCCGCTTCCGCGCCGCGCTGCTCGGCTGGTACGGCCGCCACAAGCGTGCGCTGCCCTGGCGCTCGGATGGCGATCCCTACCGCGTCTGGGTCTCCGAGATTATGCTCCAGCAGACCCGCGTCGCTGCCGTATTGGATCACTACCGCCTTTTTCTCGAAGCCTTTCCCACCATCCAGGCGCTGGCCTCGGCTCCCGAGGAGCGCGTGCTTGCCCTGTGGAGCGGCCTCGGCTACTACCGCCGTGCGCGTTTATTGCACCGCGCCGCCCGCTTCGTGGTCGAGGAACTGGGCGGTGAGATCCCTGCCACCCAGGCGGCTCTGCGCAAGCTGCCCGGCGTGGGACGCTACACCGCCGCCGCCATTGCCAGCATCAGTCACGGAGAGCCCGTCGCAGTTGTTGATGGCAACGTCGCGCGCGTCCTGAGCCGCCTCGATGGCGTGCCGCGCGATGATGCCTCGGCCTGGCCCAGGGCCCAGCAGATCCTCGACCCGCGCTCCCCCGGCGACTGGAACCAGGCCATGATGGAGTTGGGAGCAACCCTCTGCACTCCGCAGGCTCCGCAGTGCCTCCTCTGCCCGGTGCGTGAATGGTGCCGCGCACCGGGCGCGGCGGTCGGCAGGCCGCAGGCGGCGCGCAAGCAGGTGCGGATGCGCCGGGCGTTGGTCGAACACAGCCACCGCGTCTATCTTGTGCAGCGCCCCGGCGATGCGCCAAAGATGGCCGGAATGTGGGAGCTTCCCGAGGTTGCGGAACCTGCCGCGCACTCCGAAGAAAAACAGTTGTTCGTTGTGCACCACTCCATTACCGACACCGATTATGAAGTTCGCGTCCTCGGGCTGCCGCTCAAGGCGCTCGCCGCGAAGGAAAAGCGCGCGGGACGCTGGGTGCCGTGCTCAGAGATCTGGAAGCTGCCGCTCACCGGGCTGGCGCGCAAGATTTTGCACAAGCAGGGATTGTGATCCGCCCAGTCTCCTGATTCCGGCGGCGTACAATAAAATCTTGCGGATAAGAACTCTTGTCATCATGAGGACTGGGAATTTTATGCGTCGATTCTTGCGATCCGGCTTAACGATTTTTGCGCTCGCGGGCGTTACTTTTGCTGCTCCCGCTCACCACTCTTCCAGGAAGCACTCCGCCAGCGCCAGCCAGCCCGCCGGCATGATGGAGGCGATGCGCAACGTCCAGGCGGAGCGCATCCGCGCCGACGTTAAGTACCTTTCCAGCGATGCCATGGAGGGCCGTGGCACCGGAACCCGCGGCGGAGAACTCGCAGCCGCCTACATCGCAAAGCAGTTCAAGGAAGCCGGACTGGAACCGGCGGGCGACGACGGAAGCTACTTCCAGAAAGTTCCCATGGTCGGCACCACCACCCTGCCCGAAACCACCGTCGCCGTAAAGACTCCGAAGCAGACGCTGGACTTGGCGCTCCTCGACGATGTTGTCGCCTTCAATCTTGATCAGCATGAGATTAGCGACGTCAGCGCCGGAGTCGTCTTTGTCGGCTACGGAATTACCGCGCCCGAGTTCGGCTGGGACGACTACGCTGGCGCCGACGTCAAGGGAAAAGTCCTGCTGATGCTCGTCAACGAGCCGCCCTCCGACGATCCCGCCTTCTTCGCCGGAAAGGCGCTGACCTACTACGGCCGCTGGACCTACAAGTTCGAGCAGGCAGCCCGCATGGGCGCCGCCGGCGTGCTTCTCATCCACAAGACGGAGATGGCCAGCTACGGCTGGCAGGTCGTGCGCAGCTCATGGTCCGGCGAGCGCTCCGGACTGGCCGACGATCTTGAGCCGAAGCTCGCCCTGGCCGCCTGGATTCAGTTGGAGAAGGCGCGCCTCATCCTGGCCGACGCCGGGCAGAATCTCGATTCCCTGATCTCCGCCGCCCAGAAGAAGGGCTTCCGCCCTCTCCCCTTGCCTTTGCAGGTGAGCGCCCACGTCGTCTCGGCAATCCGCCACTTCGAATCCGCCAATGTGATCGGCAAAGTCACCGGCTCCGACCCGCAGCTTCAGAAGCAGGCGGTCATCTTCACCGGCCACTATGACCACCTCGGCATCCGTCCGGGCCAGCCCGGGGACAACATCTACCACGGCGCGCTTGATAACGCCACTGGCACCGCCATGGTTATGGAGATCGCGCGCGCCATTGCCGCCTCTCCGCAGAAGCCGAAGCGCTCCATCTACTTCGCCTCGGTCACCGCCGAGGAGCAGGGGCTCTGGGGCTCGGCCTATCTCGGCAAGCATCCCCCGGTCCCGGTCTCCGATATCACACTGAATCTCAATTTTGACGCCATCAAGCCGCTCGGAATTCCAACCCAGGTCGAAGCCCCCGGCTACGAACGCACCACTTTTGCGCGAGTCTTTGAGAAGACGGCGGCCGATTTCAAGCTGGCGATTCTTCCCGCCGCGCATCCCGAAAACGGCGGCTACTACCGCTCCGACCATTTCAGCTTTGCAAGGGTCGGCGTCCCGGGCTTCTCCATCTCGCCCGGAGAGCGTTTCACCGGCCATCCCCCGGCCTGGATCAAGTCCAACAGCGAGGCCATGGAGAAGAGCTACCACCAGCCCAGCGACCAGTATCACGAGGAGTATGACTATCGCACCAACGCCGTCCTGGCCCGCTTCGGCATCGCCCTTGCCTTCCGCGCCGCCGCGCAGCCGGAGTTGGTGCAATGGAAGCCGGGCGACGAATTCGAGAAGCTCCGCAAGCCTTCCGCAAACTAATTTTTCCGCAGGCGAAAAGAAGTGGAGCACATGAAAATCTTGTGCTCCCGCTTCTCTTCGCCAGTGTGGTACAGTCCAAAAGTCAACTCACAATTTGGCGGAGTGAAGAGAAGTGATGTCGCTGTTGCCGTTTTTCGGGCGTGGAAAGTTTCGCGAGTTTGCCAGCCAGTTTGCCCTGGCTTCCTATTCGCCGGAGCTTATTCTCCACGGGCTTGTGGCCGGCGTTGACAACATCCATCCGGACGTCTTCCTCAGCGCCCGCTTCACCGAGATTGCCCGCGGCCACCTCAAGCATCTCATCGAGCAGCACGGCGACGTCCAGCAACTTGCGCGCATCCAGGAAGCCAATCCCTTCGGCGGATCGCCCTACGGGCGCGCTCATATCAAGTTCGACGCCCTCCCGGAGCCGGAGATCGATTACCCGGCGGAATTCAAGCAGAGCCTCAGCGGATTGCAGCTTGCTTCGCTCCGCCGCGCCCGCGCCGCCGATGACATGCAGTTGGACATGCTCTGCCGCGTCGCTCTCGTAAAGTTCCTCCGCACCGAACTGCCCTTGCAGTTCACGCAGGTTCTGGAACTCTGCCGTGAAAATCTCAAGAAGCGCGATGAGCGCCATCTCGAGCGCCAGCAGATGGTGGTGCGCGATCGTTTCCTGCGCTTCCAGGTCAACAAGCGCCAGGTCCTGCGCCGCGTCGCCCAGGACGTTCTCTCCACCATGGCCGAGGTTGAGCGTGAGACCGTCGCCAGCACCCGCCACTCCCTCTTCGGCGGGCGCGAGGCCGCCGGTTACGAGGTCTTGGCCAACCGCCTGCTCTTCCCGGATTCGATCTCCGATCCCTTCCTCCGTGCCGAGCATTACGCCCTCTTCGGAGGCTTTGACCGCGATCCCGACCTTTATGAACGAGTCGTGGTGATCGCCAAGAAATTTCTCCACGACCTTGGCGTGGCCCACAACGATGTGGAAGCCGATGCGCTGCTCAGCGTGCCTGAAAACGCCAAGATGCTGATGTTCAGCGGCCTCGTCGATGAGTCTCCGCGTGGCAAGGCGCAGCGCGCCATCACCGCGGCGTGGCTCGCCGCTCTGGAAGAGGCCGAGGTGATGGACTATGTCGTCGCCGCCTACGAGACCGTTCCCATCCTCAACGAATACGGCTCCGTTGTCTCTCCCCAGCAGCTGAAGTGCGCCCTCATCATCAAGAACGAACTCAAGCGCGTCGAAGAAGTGCTGGAGACGCGCGACCGCCGTCCGCAGGACAAACTGCACGCCGCCGTCCAGCGTGTCCGCTCCGCCGGAACCGCCGAGCGCATGCGTTACGCCGCCCGCTACTTCATTGATCTCAGCCGCTTCCATCGCGACGTGCGCAAGATGCGCGTGCTGGAAAACGTGCTCGAGTCCATCAACCTGCTCAACAACGCGCGCCTGCGTGAGCTTTCCGAGATCAACGGAACCCTCTACGAATTTCTCCTGCCGCAGGAAGAAAAGCCCGTCGAGCAGCGCGTCAACGATCACGTCGTGCTCAAGGCCGATATCCGCGACTCAACCTTCCTCACCCGTTCCATGCTCGAGCGCGGACTCAACCCGGCCTCGTTTTTCAGCCTCAACTTCTTTGAGCCGGTCAACAAGCTGCTGCCGCGCTACGGAGCGGAAAAGGTCTTCATCGAGGGTGACGCCATCATCCTCGCGCTGCTGGAGAACGAAGGCCAGCGCGGCTTTGCCGTCGCCCGCACCTGCGTCATGGCCCGCGAGATGCTCAACATCGTGCGCGCCTACAACGCGGCCTCCACCGAAAGCGGAATGCCTCCGCTTGAAATTGGAATCGGCATCGCCTATCAGAGTTCCGCGCCGCTCTACCTCATGGACGGAGCGCACCGCATCATGATCAGCCAGGCCCTGAACCTGAGTGACCGCCTCAGCGCCTGCCACAAAAGGGCGCGCCGTCAGCTCCGCGACAGCAAGTCCGCTTTCAACGTCTTCGTCTTCCAGACGGCGGACGAGGATGCCGTCGCCGGAGCGGTTGAAGATTTCCTGCTCAACTACAACGTCGGCGGAATCCACCTGCCGCGCGCTGCATACGAAAAACTCCGCAATGAGGTTTCGCTCGAGCAGTTCGATCTCGAACTCCCAATGCCCTGGGGACTGGACCGCGTGCGCCTCTACCGTGGCCTGGTTCCGGTCAGCCCCGGAGTCTTCCATCCCATCCTCGTGCGCGAGGGTAGAGCCGCACAGGTCGAAGTCCGCGAGTTCCGCTTCGTCCGCTGGGCCGACCACATCTACTACGAGGTCTGCACCGATCCCGACCTGCTTGCCCGCATCGAAGCCCAGCGCAACGGAACCGCCACGGTCTAACCAAGTTCCGTGAGTGCCTTAACCTGTCGTCTCTGCTGCCATCCATTGTGGGTCATTCTGAGCGCAGCGAAGAACCCCAGCAGGTCTCCGGCGGGTGGCCCAGAGTTGGCGCTGTTCCAACTCTGGGGCTGTTCGCACACTCTCGGACGGGTGGCCTACTCAACGCTCTGTTCGTTGAGTGGGGCAGTTGACTTTGTGCCTATTGCGCTTCTGTTTCGGGGTTGTGAGTGCCTTGGCGATGTATGAACAGGAATCCGCACAGAAGTGAACAAAAGCCTCAACTGAGGTCTATGCGTGTCAATTCCACAGGCTTGCGCTTGTGCCAGGCGCAGAGCAGGGCCGCAATACACAGTCCCAGCAGGAAACTCAACAGTAGGAACCACCGCACCTGAACAACCCCGATGAAGAAGATTAGGCAGGTTCCAACCCAAAGGCCGCACCGATAATTCCACCGCCAACCGCGATGTTGTATATCGAGATGCCGGGATGCCGTTCCATACGAACACACCTTATACCGAATCGGGATTGTTTAATACATGGCGATGTATCGTCCACAATCGGCACCGCTAGTAGAAACAGTCGTGCCTAGGCCACAATGTCTCTCTTCTCTTTGGCGAGATAGAGCACGGAAATCAACACTAGGCTAATTCCAATCAAGCTCTGGAACAACTGAAGGTAGGTGTGCAAACTGCCTACTGACAGTTGTCCGCATGAAACTAAATTGAATGGATAGATTCGGGCCAGATGACTGTTAGCAGGAGCAGCAATAAAAGCGAGTTCGCCTCGTTCAAGCACACCTGTTAATCCCGGCCAAACGATGACAGCCATACCTAGCCAAAGAAAACCTACGTTGCGCGTTCGCAGGTACTCGCGCACTAAAACCACCACGACGGCAAGTTCCAACGAGATAATCAAAAGGAAAAGAATTATCGAAACCATGATCCTGCCTCGCAAGCCAACAGTCCTGAGCGACCCAGTTTACCTGAATACATCAAATGCCATTCCGTCGCCTCTCCTGAAACGGGATACTGAGTGCAAAGGCGATTTATCGCTCACATTCTTACACGGACTTGTTCGCGAGGCGCTCCGCAAGATTTCCTATGATCGGCAAGTGGAACCTCTTCCCTCGGTAAGCCTTGACCGCAGTCACGATCAACATTATCAAGACAATCGGCCACAAAACGTCAGCCAGTCTGTTCCAACGAGGATAGCGATCGACCCACAGCAGAGCACAAATGATGATCCAGAGTAGAGCTGCCTGAAAGGCGTGGAACCGCACAAACCTGTTGCTCTTAAAGGGCTCGGCTATCAGGAAGAGAATCGGGAACAGGACACCCGTTATGTAGCAGCTACCCCCAAGTATGGACTCTTTCTTCGCGTCTATGGCTACTGCCGTACTGGGAGCTGCCGTCCCATCCGCCAGCTGCTGTCTGTAGATTCTTCTCACCAATAGCTGGGGAATGACGAACATGGCGACAAACCAGATGAGAATGGTCACGCGGGACCAAAGCGGCCAACGATCAGGTGGAAAGTGTAGGGCACCATAGAGTATGAATCCCACAAAGGGGATTGTCATGGCTACTACCAGCGATACGAGGAGAGCAGACTTGTGCTTTGGATTCACCAAGGTAGGGTAGCGCAACCGATCCTGTCGGGCTACTGATTTGTGACGCGCAGCATTGCTGTCGAAAACAGGCGAAGTATCCGGCTATTTCAAGTCGTCCCCCCTGACTCTCCTCAGTACGCAATCGCCTTCGTGCGGAAGGGAACCGTGATCACGGCTTCCAGGTCAATCGCCAGCCCATCCTTCAGCGCAGGGCGAAAGAGCCAGCGCGAGAGCGCCTGCACCGCATTCTCGTCAAGGCGCGGGTCCAGGCTCTTGACCACGGCAATGTCGCTCACGCTTCCATCGGCGCGGATGATCGCCGTCAGAATCACCGTGCCCTGTATGCCGTCGCGGATCAGTTCGCCCGGATAGGCCGGGTCGGATTTGCTCACCACCTCCGGCGCGGCGATGGGAGACTTGGCCTCCCCCGGATCGCGCTCCACAAAATGGATGATCCAGCTTCCGGTTGCCGTGTTCAGGTTCGGCATGTTGACCGCAAGCGTGTACGAGCGCCTTCCGGCGAAGATGCGGTTCTCCAACTCGCTGCGTGCTCCTGTCGCCTCGCGCGCCACCGGTTGGCGCGGCGGCAGGGAAGTGACCGGCGGGGGACGCATCGCCGCCAGGAACTTCGCCCGCAGCGCCGGGTCCGCCGCTCCCGGCTTGGCCGCCTGTGCCGTGGGTGACGCAACCGCCGCCGCGGGAGCCTTCGCCGCTCCCACGCTGATTCCCGCCGGAGCGTTGACCGCACCCTTGTTCTCTCTCGCCCCGCTGCCAGGCGAACTCTCTGCTCCCGGCGTGCCCGTGGCTTCGGCCCGGCCCGCCGGCGAAGCGGCGAAGGCCCCTCGGCGATTTCCCAGCGGCACCTCCAGCGGCGCGTTGACCTCGGCTGGATGAAGACTCAGCGCCACCAACTGCCCCGCCCCGTGCCGGGCATCGCCCACTTGCGGCACAGGAGGAACCGGCTCGGCGGCAGGCCCCAGAACGCGCGACAGGCTACCCGAACTTCCCCGCCTCACTGCGCCGACCTCCGGCGCGGGCTGCACAACATCCGGCGCAAACTCGGGCAGCACAAGCCGTGGCTTGATCTGCGACAGCTCGGGCGTCGGTTCCACCACCAGCGGCACCAGCGATGGCGTCTTCTTTCGGGAGTGCAGCGAGCCGGTCTCCGCCGCCGGAGCCACCACCTCGGGCAGCATCGCAGGCAGGCGAAGGCTGGACGCCCGCGCGCTGGCCTCCATCGGCTGCACCGGAAGCGCCGGCTCATACGCGACAATGTTCGGCAACAGCACGTCGTGCTGCAACTTCACCTTGGGCGGAGTCACAATGGTCTGCCGCAGATTGTCCGGAGCATCGGGCAGCGAGCGGATCTCCTGCCGCGCCAGCACCGGGTCGTCTTTTCCCTTGTGCCGCCGATGCGTGGGCGCGCCATGCAGCTCTGGCAGATACGCGCTCAGCTTGTAGCCGTTCAGCATTCGGCTTGAGTGCGTGTCTCCAAGGTGAATCTTGGACTGTGGCCAGATCGAGACCGCGTACAGCAGGCCCAGCAGCGCGGCGTGCGCAAAGACCGAATCCGTCAGCCCGCGCCTCGGAAACGGCGCTTCCAGGTCGATGTCGCTCCAGAACTCATGGTCGGGCGCGGAAGTGGTCTCCACCTTGGGGACGACCCGCCCATGGATGCGGTCGGAAGCGTTCTCCGCAAACACCTTCAGCGGCTCCGGCCAGGCCACCAGCAGATTCAGTTCATCCCTTTGGGATGAATGATCGCCGCCGGGCGAGCTGCCCTGGCTTCGGAATTTGCTCGTAGCTCTCAATACTTTGGGTCGCAGGTCACGCCGCAATTTGGGTTGCTGTTTGGGTCGCTGGTAATGCGTGGCGCGATTATATCGCGAGCCGCGATCAGCGCCCGATGCCGCCTGCTCGGCTATACTCAACTTCACCATGATGAAGAAGTTTTTCGCCATCGCTGCTTTGCTGCTCGCCTTTGCTGCCTCTGCCCTGGCCCAGTCGCCCGCGCCGCCTGAGCCTGAAATCGGACCAGACATCACGGGCCTCTACTCCTTCCTCCATGAAGGTGAGTTCGTGCAAATCGAGGTGAACGACGGAAAAGTCACCGGCCTAGTCTCGCACTTCAAGGATGAGGACACGGACAAGGCGGAATTCGAGGATCAGTTTTTTGAGCAGGCGAAACTCGAAGGCACAACCCTGAGCTTCCGTACCAAGCCATCCGGCGGTCTCTGGTTCGAGTTCTCAGGAAGCGTCGAGCGTGGTCCGGCAAAAACTCCCGGCGATGAGAGCTACTGGACTATTCGTGGAACTCTGACCGAGCATCACACCGCCCCTGACGGAGCTGCCGCCGAGAAGAAGCACAGCCTTACCCTGAAATCTTTTCCGCAGGATGAAGAGCCTGCCGGGAGCAGGGGCGCGGACAAGAAGGAATAAGCCGCACCCATTGGCGACTTCAGCAACGTGCCAGCCTGCTTGCTGTTGGCAAATCCAGTAATGGTTCGGCAGGTGGCTCAACGATTGACCAAAAAGCCAACACGGCCTTCCAAACGATTATCCAGATAGTTACTCGTTGCTGGTTTTGGTGGGCGTCTGGGCGGCAAGCCTGCGTTCGAGAAATTGCACGTGATCCTCCTCGAAACTGGCGAGTTCCACGTAAAGTGCCCGTAAATCCGGGTCTCCCGCCGTCTCCGCCAGCTCTGCGTAGTACGTGCGCGCCTGGTTCTCCGCGCAGAGCGCAATCTCCAGCGCGCGCCGATGCGCGGTGGTCGCTGCCGCGCCCGCGTCGAAGATCTCTCCCGAGCCCAGTTGCGGCAACTCGATCATCTCCAGGATGTCGGTCTCGGTGAGAGAGCACGCGGACTGCCCGTATTTCGCGGTGTAGCGCTGTTGCAGCAGCGAGCTGTGATGGCGCTCTTCGATTGCCATGTCCCATAGAACGCCGGCGATTTCAAGCGAAGCGAAATCCTGGAAGGAAACGAACATCTCCGCAAACTGGTGATATACCTGCGCGTTTCGCTCCTCGATAAAAACAGCCACGTGGAGCGCTTCCTGTGGCGAGAGGGATTGAAAGCTGCGTTTCATAAGATTGCCAACTCACAGTATGCGCCCGCCGCCGCAATGCGGCGCGGGGAAAAAGTTGTCATGCGTACCGAATCGCCGGACGGCCCTGCATCTCCGTCCGCGATGGAATCTATGGCTGCGCGCCTCGTTCAAGAGTTGCTTCCAGCCGCGCAATCGTTGCGCGAAGCCAGTGTTCAAGCGCCTCCACCATGCGGCGCGGATCGTTCTTCTCAATCAACTGCGCGACGGTTTCTCCCGAGTCGCTCAGCCGGATGAAGTGGCACGGAAACTCCTCGGTCTTTCTCTCGTCGGGAACGAACTGGTACAGCAGGCACTCGCGGCAGGCGTGGGTCCGCAGCGGGTCGCCAAAATTGATGCAGGCAAAAGTTCCCTGGAAGGGCGATTCGGTTCCGAGCAGTGCGCGGTCCCGGTCAAATCCTCCCTGCTCAAGATAGTTCAGTTCGAAGCGAAGCACCTGCAGTATGTCGCGCAAATCCTGTTTCATGGGAACACTCCGCACCGTGCGCCGTTTCGCTAACTTTCGATCAGCCGGTTGTTGATGGCAAACAGGGCCAACTCCAGGCGGCTCGAGACTCCGACTTTATCAAAGATATTGGTGAGGTGATGCTTCACCGTATCTTCGCTGAGAGAAAACTTCTGCGCGATCTCCTTGTTGCTGAGGCCGGCGACGATGGTTCCGAGAATTTCCGTTTCGCGCCGCGTGAGGCCGAAGCTGCTGCGCGCCTTCGATGGCGCCTGCTGAATGCTCTGTTCGCGCAGGTACATCACCAGGTCGGTCACCGGCTCGCGTCCTACCCAGAACAATCCGGCAACCACGGTGCGAATCGCTTTCAGCAGAAGCTGCGTGGCGGAATCCTTCATCACCACTCCGCGCGCGCCAATCTGCAGGGCCTCGATGACCTGCCGCCGCTCAATCGCCGCGGTCAGCAATATGCTGCGCGTAGAGGAATGACGCTGCGAGAGTTCGCGCAGCGCCTCCAGCCCCGGCATCTTCGGCATGGCAAGGTCGAGCAACAGAATCGAAGGCTGGTAGCGTTGCACCATGGCAACGGCTTCCGCTCCGTCAGCGGCCTCGCCGACTACCTCGAACTCCTCTTCCAATTCCAGAAGGCGGCGCAGACCATCGCGAAAAATCGTATGATCGTCGGCAATAACCAGTCTGATTTTCTTACTGTCCATGAGAAAAATAGCCTTTCTGTGGCAGCTTGATCAGCAATTGAGTACCGCTGGAAGTTCTTGAACTGATGAACAGTTCACCGCCGAGATTGGCCACCCGCTCCTTGATGATCGCCGGGCCCTTGGCGGACTTCATGAGTTCAGCACCAGCCAGTGTACCTTCAAATCCAAAGCCCACGCCATCATCTGTCACGGTAAGCCGCCAGTATCCGTCGTGGCGTCCAAAGGTTACCAGCACATCCTCTGCCTTGGCGTGCTTGCGCACGTTTACCAGCGCCTCCTGCACGATCAGTAGAATCTCGCGGCAGGTGTAGGCGGAGAGGTGAATCTCTCCGGCGGCCGAGACAAAGCGCGCCGCAATGCCGGAGTCGCGGCGGAAGCGGTCCACCTGCTCGGCGAGATGGTCCAGAAGCTGATTGGGTTCGACTTCGACGGGCTTCAACTGCTGCATCAGGTCGCGCAGCTCCAGCACCTGGCCGCGCAGAAGCACCTCGAGCGACTCAATCTCGGGAGCAATCGGCGGGAATTCCTTTTCGGCTCGGCGGCGCAAAATATTGGCGCGCATCTCAGCCGAGATAAGCGACTGAATGGCGCCGTCGTGCAGTTCGCGCGCCACCCGTGCGCGCTCTATGGCGCTTGCCTTGGCGCGCAGCTTGCGCACCAGGTACACGCCATAGATGGCGGTCGTGGCCTGCTCAAAAAGAGAGCGCGCGAAAGCAAGTTCCTGTCGCGCATTTCTGCCTACCCTGGCATCAACCAGCAGCATCCGTACTCGCCACTCATTGCCCAGCGGCGCGGCCACCGCAAGCAGCGAGGTCAGGTCGCCGGAGAGAAACGGTAGCGACGGAAGCTTCCCCGGCACTGTTCGCGCCTCGGACTTCGGCGCCAGCGTGAGCATTTTCATCGCCGACGGAGACGTCTGCTTGCAGAAGAATGTCGGCGAGTAATCTGGAAGCAGATAGCTCAGGCGGTCTTCGTCGTGAATCTCCTGCAGAAATGGCCGTGCGTCAGCATCAGGAACTGCGATGGTTCGCCAGAGAAAGACCTGCCCGGTGGCAAGTTCATGCGTGATCATGAAGACGCGGGAGGCGCCGAAGAGCGCGGTGAACTCGTGGAAGACCGCTTGCAGAACCGCGCTCATGCTGTGTTCCCGGCGTGCCGCGCGCAGCATCCGGGTGACGACAGCCGATTCCGCCCGCCGCTCCTTCTCGTTCTCGCCAAGCGTGCCAATCAGGTATCCCAGCGCAACCAGGTAGGCGCAGCGCACCAACAGGCGGTTGCTTTCAAATTCACCCCACGCGGTGCCGCGCAGGAAAAGGGCCTCGATCTCCAGAACCAGGCCGCCCGAGATGGAGGTCAGCAGAGCTTCTGGAAATCCCCAGCGGAAGCCCGCCGAGAGCAGCGCAAAGGAATACATGGGAACAAATGGCGAGCTGACTCCATGGGAAAATGCCGTGATCAGCGTGGGCCAGAGAATGTCTCCGGCGTGCAAATACCGCAGAAAGACATTGGAGACAGGGTGGGTGGAGACCCATGCAAAAATCGCAAGGCTGTGTACCACCCAGATTGCCAGCAGAACGTAAACGAGGTGAGCGAATTGCGGAGGCTCCGGCACATCGAGAGAAAACGCAATCAAGGCCAGGACGGCAAGCAGAACGCGAAGCGCTCCCAGGTGTGTTTCCACGCGACTTCGCTCAGCCTCGGTGGTGGGGACGTTGAGGCGGGTCAGATACCGATAGGAAGCAGGCCAGCGCACGATTCAATTTTCCCGGGGCGGCTGAAGATTGCCGATTTGATTATTCCCTTAAACGAGCTGGCGAGCAACTCTGCAGGCAGGCGGACTCCCTCCGAATCGCCTGCGTGCGTAGGCATCACGGAACAATGTGACTGGCCTCACTGTACAAAGCAACGGGGCGGACTACGTTGATTGCGGCCTCCAGTGCGCGGCGTAAGTGCGCCCCGTGAAACCGCTGCCCTGGCTGTAAAAGGAGAAGCAAACCATGCCACGACCGGCTTCCTTCAAACTGGCGTCAACCGTTGTTCTCATTGTTCTGGCTTCGTTTCTCGTGGTGAGCGCCCAGTCGGCAGCCCTGCCGATGTACGACATGAGCAGTGAAGTGAAGGTCAAGGGCGCCGTTGAGGACGTGAAAACCGCTGCCGACAGCACCGTCCACATCACGCTCAAGTCTGACAAAGGTTTGCTTGACGTTGCGGTTGCGCCGGAGAAGTTCCTCAAGGAAATGGAGATCACCTTCGCCAAGGGCGAGACGATTGAAGTTCTCGGCTCGCGAGTTTCCGTTGACGGCAATCCTTTGCTGCTGGCCCGCGAAGTCACTCGCAATGGCGACGTCATGCTCATGCGCGACGAAAAAGGAAAGCCGGTCTGGGACGGTTGGCCAAAGTAGTTCCGACGAATCGCATCCGCGAAAAGGTAAAGGGGCTGCGCAATGCGCTGCCCCTTTACAGTGTTCCGCTTCAAGCCGCCCTCTGGCTACTTCCTTTTGCCCGGAGGAATCACTACCGGCCGGCGCAGCGGCACCAGGCCTTCCTTGGGCATCGCCTGGTTGGCGCGGGTCATCACTTCCTGCTGCACATACTTCACGAACTCCTGCATCTGGAGCTGCATGTTTTCCATGCGCTCGCGCATGTTGAGGATGATGCCGATGCCCGCGATGTTCACGCCGAGGTCGCGCGCCAGCGAGAGAATAAACTCCAGACGCTTGAGGTCCTCCTCGGTGTAGAGGCGCGTGTTGCCATCACTGCGCGACGGTTTCAGCAGTCCCTCGCGCTCGTAGAGCCGCAAGGTCTGGGGGTGGATTTCATACATCTCGGCCACCACTGAGATCATATAGGCGCCTTTGCCTTTACGCTTCGTTGGCATGGCTAAACCTTGCTCCACAGATCTTTGCGCGGATCTTCCGGATGCAGCTTTTCGAGCTTCTGCCAGAGTTCCTTGGCTTCGACGTTCGGGATCTCCGGGATGACGATGCGAATCTCGACGATCTGGTCTCCGATGACGCCGGGGCGGGTTGCCGAAGGCACGCCCTTTTCTCTCATGCGCAGTTTCTGGCCAGTCTGCGTCCCCGGAGGAACGCGCAGCATGGTGCGTCCGTCGATGGTCGGCACTTCTACCTTGGCCCCGAGCGCGGCTTCCCACGGCAGGATGGGGAGAGTGAGGCTGATGTCGTCGGCATCGCGGTGGAAGACCGGGTGCTCGGCGATGTGCACAATGATGTAGAGATCGCCAGCCGGTCCGCCGCGCGTTCCAGGATTGCCCTTGCCTGCCAGGCGGATGCGCTGGCCGTCGCGCGTGCCCGGCTTGATGCGGAAAGAGACAGGCTCGGGAGTCATTCTTCCCATGGCGGAGGGGCGCTGGATGTTCAGCTTCATTTCGCCGCCGCGTATGGACTCCCAGAAGGGAACCTGTACGGTGTACTCGGCGTCAGCGCCTGCGGTGTTGGGTGGTTCCTGTGTCGCGCCGCCGCCGAACATGCCGGAGAAGATGTCCCGGAAGCTGCCACCGCGCCCGCCCTGTTGCTGTGCGGCGCCAAAATCAAAGTCGCGGAAGTCAAAGTCTACGTGCTGGCCGCCCTGGCTGTATCCGCCGAAGGGGTTGCCACCGGCCCCGCCAAAGGGATTTCCGCCAGCCGATGCTCCCCCGCTGGCGGCATAGGCCTCGGCGGTCTTGGCATCGATATTGTCGGAGTAGAAGCCGACCTGGTCGTAAATCTTGCGCTTCTTCGGTTCACTCAGCACGTCGTTGGCTTCGGAGAGTTCCTTGAACTTCTCCTCTGCCTTCTTGTCGCCCGGATTGACGTCCGGATGATACTTGCGGGCGAGTTTGCGGAAGGCCTTGCGAATGTCGTCAGCCGTGGCCGTCTTCTTGACGCCTAGTGTTCCGTAGTAATCCTTCTTGTCGGTTGCGGCCATTCTTATTTGTCTTCTTCCCGCTCGCTCCGCCGAATCAAATTCTTCTGCGCCTCAGCATACTTGTGCGTCAGCAACTCTGGCAATCTTTTCTCATCGAGCCGCCCGCTTGCCGCCGGGCAGACGGCAAGCGGGCTTCAGGGGTTGGGGAACTGCTAATTCATGCGCCGGGCTCCGCTGTTGGACGGCGAGAAGACGGTCGGAGGAGTCAGCAGCGTGCCGTCATTGTGTATCTCCACCGACTCGATGCCGCTCGGCGAGGGCGTCAGCAGAAACCACTGGGCCTCATTGGTATCGAAAGTGAGAAAGTACGGAATGCCGTTGACTTCAAAATTCATAGGTTCCCCTTTAACGAGCCAGCTTGAACTGCGAGTTCCGCTCAGGATGCCCGTTTGCGAAGCGGCCAGAGCTGTCACGCTCCGGCCGCGAGAATGAGCCCGCCCCACTTCCGGCGAGCCGCCGGTTATTTCTTATCCTCCACGTCCACGTACTCGGCGTCGATTACGCCGTCATCCTTCTTCGCCTCGGCCTTCGGCTCCGGCTCGGCCTGCTGTGCGCCTGCATCGGCGTTCGGCGGAGTCGCCTTGTACATCGCTTCCGCCAGTTTGTGAGATGCTGCCTGCAGCCTGTCGCGAGCGGTCTGCATCGATTTATGATCGCCGCCCTCCAGTGCCTTCTTGGCGTCGCCGAGAGCGTTTTCCACTTCGCCGCGTTCGCCGCCGGAGATCTTGTCGCCGTTCTCCTTCAGCATCTTCTCGACCTGGTAGACCATGGCGTCAAGCTGGTTGCGCGTTTCCACTTCCTCGCGCTTCTGCTTGTCCTCGGCCGAGTGCGCCTCGGCTTCCTTGGCCATGCTCTCCACTTCTTCCTTGCTCAAACCGCTCGAAGAAGTGATGGCGATCTTCTGATCCTTGCCGGTCGCCGTGTCCTTTGCCGTCACGTTCAGGATGCCGTTGGCGTCGATGTCAAAGATGACCTCGATCTGCGGCACGCCGCGCGGCGCCATCGGCAACCCGGAGAGATGGAACTTTCCAAGAGTGCGGTTTTGCGCCGCCATTGGCCGTTCACCCTGAAGCACGTGAATCTCTACAGATGTCTGGTTGTCCGCCGCGGTTGAAAAATTTTCGCTCTTGCGCGTCGGGATCGTCGTGTTGCGCGGAATCATCGTGGTGGCAACGCCGCCGTATGTCTCAATCGAAAGCGAAAGAGGTGTCACGTCCAGCAGCAGCAGGTCTTTCACTTCTCCCTGCAAAACGCCGCCCTGGATGGCCGCTCCAATGGCAACCACTTCATCGGGATTGACGCCGCGATGCGGCTCGCGCCCGAAGAATTCCTTCACCTTCTGCTGGATCATCGGCATACGCGTCTGGCCGCCGACCAGCACCACTTCATCAATCTTGCTCGCGTCGATTCCGGCGTCCTTCAGAGCCTGCACGCAGGGCTTGATCGAGTTGTCGATCAGGTCGCGGACCATCTCTTCCAGTTTGGCGCGGGTCAACGTCTTTACTAGGTGCTTCGGTCCCGAGGCATCGGCCGTGATGAAAGGCAGATTGATCTCGGTCTGCATCGTGGTCGAAAGCTCAATCTTGGCGCGCTCGGCTGCGTCACGCAGACGCTGCATCGCCATCTCGTTGCCTTTGCTGCGAAGGTCCAGGCCATAATCCTTGCGGAACTCGTCAGCCAGCCAGCCAACCACGCGCTGGTCAATATTGTCTCCGCCGAGGTGAGTATCGCCGTTGGTGGACTTGACCTCAACCACTCCTTCGCCAACCTCGAGAATCGAGATGTCAAAGGTGCCGCCTCCAAAGTCATAAACCGCGATCGTCTCGTCCTTCTTCTTGTCCAGACCGTAGGCCAACGCGGCCGCGGTCGGCTCGTTGATGATGCGCTTGACGTCGAGTCCGGCAATCTTGCCGGCATCCTTGGTCGCCTGCCGCTGCGCGTCGTTGAAATACGCGGGCACCGTAATGACGGCTTCCGTGACCGTCTCGCCAAGATAGTCCTCGGCTGCCTTCTTCAGCTTCTGAAGAATCATGGCCGAAATCTGAGGCGGCGTGTATTCCTTCCCCTGGGCATCGATGGCCACATGGTCGCCCGACTGCACCACCTTGTAGGGAACCATCTTCATCTCTTCGCTGACTTCGTCAAAGCGGCGGCCCATAAAGCGCTTGATGGAGAAAACCGTGTTCTCCGGGTTTGTGATCGCCTGATTCTTGGCAACTTGCCCGACCGGACGCTCGCCGGTCTTGGTGAATCCAACGACGGAAGGCGTGGTGCGGCCTCCCTCTTCATTGGGAATTACCTTCGGCTCGCCGCCTTCCATCACGGCTACAACCGAGTTCGTGGTTCCCAGATCAATCCCGATAATCTTTGCCATTGTCCTTCGCCTCCTGCGGTAATGCTGAAATATGTGGTGGTTGGGCGCTCCCGCAGGAGTCCGAACCGGACAGGGTGCCGCTAGGCGCCCCTACTCAGAACCTAATATAACTGCGATGATAGAACCTGAGTGAGTTACTGTCAACTTAATAGATGAGGGCGGCGCCCCATCGGATGCATCAAGAATTCCAACTTCTGAAGAAGAGTTAAATGATTGAGCAGCTTGCTTTTCTCGACCTTGCCCGCAGGAGTCTGGAATCTGGAAACGATTCCGGATTGGGCGGCCGATTCTGATTTGGGACGCGTCGCAACTGCTTTACGCTCCTTTCTGCGCCAGTTTCAGACAGGACTCCGCTAGAAGAATGAATTTTCTACAGGGCAGAAAACCCAATGCTTTCAAAGTCTTATGTCTTTCGTGCGAAATATCGAGGGATTTCTTGCCTTCACCTTAGGAAAAGGGAAGCGGACGTGCTTGTAACTGCGGCAAGGAGGCGCGATGATCTTGACAGCGCAGGAAGAGAATTACGCAAGGCCTGCAGTCGCATTGGGCCTCCTCAATGATGAGCATTCCGAGATCTACCGCAGCTTCGCGGCCTTGGATGAGGCGATTGCGCGAGGGCGGGGCTTCTCTTCCATCATGGTGGCGGCCGAGGATCTTACCCAGATCATGCTGCTTCACTTCATTCATGAGGTTCAGTTTCTGGAGAAGATCTCCGCGGCCGTTCTCAAGGAGCATCGCAAGGCCGAGATGCAGGTTCTCAATGGAATTGGCCGGCTGGATTCGGGTTTGCGGAGATGTGAGTTATCCGCTGCGTTGCGCTTGCGTAGCCTCTGCAAGGAGTGGATTCAAGGGCATATGTACAGCGAAAGCGATAACTGCGGGATCCACCTGGTGGAGAACGAACGGGAACCAGGAAGACTTCAGGCGTAGAATTCCCGCGGGCGTCCGGAGAATTGGAGTTTGCCTTCGGGGTTGTGAAGACAGTATTTGTGCGTTGAGCAGTACCTCCTGATTGGTGACTGCAGGCGTCAGTCTGCTGAGCGGCGGCCTTCCCCCCTGTGCGATCAGAGGCCGCCGCCTTTTTATGCGCGGAACGTCAGTCGTAGCGCTCGAAGATGACGCGCTTCTTCTCCCAGCCGCACTCATCGATCAGCAGGGTGCGCACCGATGAGACCATCTCGTTGAGGCCGCAAATATAGACGTGCATGTCCTTGCGCTCTCCGACGATCTGGCGGACGTGCTCCTGCACGTAGCCGCGCGCTCCGCTCCAGTTCTCCGGGGCGCGGCTGAGCGTGGCGATGTAGTGAAAGTTCGGCTGCTCGGCGGCCAACTGCTCGAACTCTTCCTGGTAGTAGACATCCTCGGCATAGCGGGTTCCGTAGACCAGCCAGACCTGGCGCCCGTTGTGGCGCTGCTGGCCGCTGCCGTCCTTCCCGAAGAGGTTCTGAGCCATGCTGCGGAAGGGCGCAACGCCGGTGCCGGTGGCCACAAAGATCATGTCCTCCACCTCGGGCTTGAGCACGAAAAGGCCATGCGGCCCGTGGAAGCGTGCGCTTTCACCGACCTCGCGGTCGCAGAGAAAGTTGGACATGAATCCTTCATCCACGCGGTTGAGGCAGAGATCCAGGGTATTGTTGCCGCGCGGCGGTGAAGCAATGGAGTAGGCGCGCGTGACAAACTTGTCCCCGCGCGGTTCGCGCACCGAGATGAACTGTCCGGCTATGAAGTCAAAGGAAGAGAGCTCTTCGACGACAAACTCGAGGTGTTTGGTTTTCTCCGATAGCAGCACGGAGCGGGTGAGCCGGGCGGTGAGCAGGGTGTGTTCCATGGTCTCCCTTGGCAGCCTGAAGTCCAAGCTATTCTAAAGCAGAGTGACGGGAGTTGCTTGGGAGTCCGATGAAAGCGATGGAATCGTCGCGGGGTGCCGCGCGAGCGCAAGACGGGGTAGCTGCATCCAAATTGTGTACAATCGCTCCTTGGCGCAAGGCGCGGTACCGTTCCACGGAGGCGCAATGGCGGGTGCTTCGGTTGAGAAGCCGGTTGAAACGGAGCTGGTCATCTTTTCTGGTGGCGTTCAAAGCCACTATGTGCTGAACAAACCGCTGGTCACCATCGGGCGGCGTCCGGACCGTGACATTGTTATTGCCGAGCCGCATGTTTCGCGGGCGCACGCACAGATTGAACTGCGCGGCTCGGAGTACTTCATTGTCGATCTCGGCAGCAGCCATGGCAGTTTCATCAACGGAACGCCGGCCAGGGAGCAGGCGCTGCGTAATGGAGATCGCATTGAGCTCGGCGCGATCGGCGGCAGCTACCTGATCTTCCGGGAATCGCAGCCGCGTTCGAACACCGGTTCAACGGACTCGCGCGAACTGCTGTCGATGATCATGTCAAGGCAGACCTCCGGGGACAAGCCAGGAGAGCTGCAACTGCTGAACCTGTTTATCGAAGGCGCCCGCGCGTTAAACTCCTCTTCGGTACTGAGCGAGGTATTGACGAGCCTGGTCGAGTCCTCGCTTCGCCTCACCAAGGCCGAGCGTGGCTTTGTCTTCCTGTGCAAAGAAGATGGCCGGCTGGAACTGGAAGCCGGACGAAGCGAGCGCGGCGAGGTTCTGATCGAGGCAAAGGGAATTTCTCACTCCGTGTTGCATGACGTGATCGCCTCAGGTTCTGAGTTTGTGCTGAGCATGGGCGATCCCGAGATGAAGATCAGCGAGAGCATCATCGCGCACAATCTCCGCAGCATCGTTTGCATTCCGCTGCGCAAATCGCAGTTCCGGGACGGTGGTTGCGGCGACCATGGGGCGATGGGCGTTCTGTATCTTGACAGTCGTATTGAAAAGGGAAAGCTGCCGGACGTAAGCCACGAACTGATCCGTGCGATTGCCCGTGAGGCGGCCGCGCTGGTGGAAAACGCCTATCTCGTAAAGTCCGAACAGGAGGCGATGGCATATCAGCGCGAGCTGGCGATTGCCTCGACGATTCAGCAGAGCATGATGGAGGTGAAAATTCCTTCCATGACATTCGCCGAGGTCGAGGCGCGCAATATCTCCTGCAAGGAGATTGGCGGAGACTTTTACGACGTGATCCGTCTGGAAGACTGCGTTGCCGTGGTGGTGGCGGATGTGTCGGGCAAGGGAATTTCCGCCGCTCTGCTGGCCTCGGTGTTGCAGGGCGCCATCTACCCGCAACTTCGCCAGGGGTTGGCGCTGGAGCAGATTGCGGAAGGTTTGAACGTGTATGTCTATAACAAAATTGTCGGCCAGAAATATGCGACCCTGCTGATGATGAAGCTCTACGACAATGGCGAGCTTGAGTACATCAACTGCGGGCACGTCAAGCCGCTGCTGCACTCCGGCGGGGCCATCCGCTGCCTAGACAACGAGAACCTGCCGGTGGGGCTGCTCTCCCCGGTCACCTTCAGCAGCGGGCGCGCACAACTCCAAGATGGCGACCGCGTGCTGTTATTCACCGACGGAGTTGTGGAAGCCGAGAATGGCAGCGGAGATTTCTTTGGAAACGAGGGCTTGGAAGAAGCGCTCGGCACTGAGTTTTCGCTGGGGCGGCTCTTTGCATCGCTCGATGCCTACCGCGGACACACGCCGCTCTCGGACGACTGCACCGCTCTGTTTCTGCGATATGGCCGGAAAGAAAGTTGAGAGTCTTGGTCGCGAGGCGCAACCCACTGAAGCGCTACTACTGAACTGCCTTACCCTTCCAGAATCACAGCCAGGCGGCGCGGGCCGTGCGCACCCTGCACCAGGATTTTCTCGATGTCGGCGGTGCGGCTTGAGCCGGTGATCAGTCCCGCATAGGACGCGCCCGTAATCTTGTTCTGCACTCGTGCCAAAGCCGCGGCGATGTCGGGCAGAATCTGGTGGCCGCGCCCGAAGACGATATGGCAGGGTGGAACAATCGACGCGCCTCGTCCGCCACAGGCGGAGGAGGTGAGGATCGATCCGGTCTGCGCAACAAAAGCGTGGGCGAGCGTGAGCGATGCCTGCGTAGACTCCGCCGGTGCGCCCTCCGACGAGAGCCGCAGCTTGCGCTTCAGGCCGAGCGCCGCAACCAGGGCGAGCAACTCCGGGTCATCCTGCACAAAGATTTCACCGGGGGGCACGGTCGAGAGGATGGTTTCCAGCGCCTCGGCTGAACCCGCCCTCCCCACGCTCAGAAAAACCTCGGTCATATTGCCTGCACATTCTTCCAGAAAGCGCCGTCGCGAATCGGCGATCGGCGGGAAGATTGCGTCAAGTGGAACCTCCAGCGCAGGTGCGCTGCGGGGGCGTGCGTTGGACTTGCGGATTCGCGCCAGGATGTTCTCGCGAGCGCTGGAGCTACCTGTTTCCATTTTCCCTCCACCACTCTCGGAACGACTGCCGGGGAAGCGCGACCGGGCTGCGGTACTTCGTCCAGACGTGCATCGGATCAAGCACGGTGCCGGAGAGTCCAAGGGCGCGCACAACCGAAAGCGCCTTGCGTCCAAGCCAGCCAAGCATGCGGAAGCGGCCCGCGTCGGCAATCGCCCAGCGGAATCCGGCGAAGCCCGCGCGCTCGGCGGGTTTGATGTTGCCCGCTGCGATGAAATCGCGCCGAGTGATGAGCAGTTGCTTGGGCAGATCGATCTTGACTGGGCAAACGCCTTTGCACGCCGTACAGAGCGAACAGGCGTAGGAGAGATGTCCCCACTCGCCCAGCCCGACGGTACGCGGTGTGTAAATGCTGCCGATGGGGCCTGGATAAATCGTGCCGTAGGTGTGTCCGCCAACCTGCCGGAAGATGGGACAGATGTTCAGGCAGGCGCCGCAGCGGATGCACTGGAGCACTTCTTCGGTCTCCGGATTCGCAAGCAACTCGGTGCGGCCATTATCCACCAGTACGACGTGGAATTCTTCAGGGCCATCAACTTCGCCAGCGGCGCGCGGGCCGCGAATCAGCGTGCTGTAAGTGGTGATGGGTTGTCCGGTCCCGGAGGTGGCAAGCACCGGCCAGAGCGCAGCCAGATCGCTGAGACGGGGAACGACTTTTTCAATTCCTGTAACCACCACGTGGATGCGCGGAACGCTGGTGGTGAGGCGTCCGTTGCCCTCGTTGGTGGAGATTGCCACCATGCCGCTATCCGCCACCAGGAAATTCGCACCGGAGATGCCCATCTCCGCCGAGAAGAAGGCCTTGCGCAAGGCAACGCGCGCGGCGGCCACAAGGCGCGCAGGATCTGCGTCTTTGACGTCTTCGCCGAGTTTGTCGCGGAAGAGGTCTGCGATCTGGCGGCGGGAGAGATGCATGGCCGGAGTGACGATGTGGTAGGGCGGCTCTTTGCGCAATTGCACAATGAATTCGCCGAGATCGGTCTCCCATACGGTGACGCCGATCTTCTCCAGAGCCGCGGCGAGATGAATTTCTTCGGTGACCATCGACTTGGACTTGACGACGGTTTTCACGTTGCGCGCGCGGGCCAGGTTGACGACATACTCATTTGCCTGCCCAGCGTTTTCAGCCCAATGAACATGGCCGCCGCGTTCGAGGACGTGCTTTTCGAACTGAGTAAGATAGTTTGCAAGATTGGCGATGCCCTCGGCCTTCACGGCGGAGCAGCGGTTGCGCGCGGCTTCCCAGTCGGCGAAGCGCAACTTGCCTTTGGCCACCGCGAGATCGTAGCTCAACATTCCCTTCTGGATGAGGGCGCGGTGATCAAGGTCCGCCGACTTGACGGCGGCCTTGCGAAGGAACTCCTGGGATGCGGCGCTCATCGCGAAATCCCCTTGGCCGCCGCAGTGCCGGCGGCGGTGTTGGCGAGAATGCCGGCGAGGTAGATAGTCTTGAGCTTGCGGCGCGTCTTTCCAAATACGCCGTCGAGATGCATGAGGCAACTGGGATCGATGGCGGTGACGAACTCAGCGCCGGACTGCACCAGGTTCACCGCCTTGGTGTCTCCCATGGCGGCCGAGATCATGCCGAACTTTGCGGAGAACATTCCGCCGAAGCCGCAGCACTCACCCTCGTTGGGCAGTGGACGCAGATCGATACCGCGCACCGCCCGCAATAGCTGCATGGGCTCGGCATAGATTCCCAGCTCGCGCGTGGCATGGCAGGAGGGATGATAGGCCACGGAGTGGGGGAAGCTTGCGCCCACGTCGCTGACTCCGGCAACCTTCACCAGGAATTCCGCGAACTCAAAGACGCGCAGGCCGAGCGCGACCGCGTCCTGGCGCAGCGGGCTGGAGGAAAGCAGCTCCGGATAGTGCGAGCGCACCATGCTGGTGCAGGAGCCCGAGGGGCACACGATAAAGTCGTAGCTGGAGAAGACGCGCACAAAGCGTTCGGCGCAGGGCAGCGCGGCCTCCCAGTGTCCGGTGTTGAAGCCGGGCTGGCCGCAGCAGGTCTGCTCCTCGGGAAAGATAACGTCGCAGCCTACGCGCCGCAAGACGGTCAGCGTATCAATCGCCACCTGCGGTAGGAGCTGATCCACGAAGCAGGGGACGAAGAGTGCGACGGTTTGCTTCATTCGCGGGTCACCTTTTCCAGTAGAAACATGTACGAGCGGTAGACCTCGCCGGTCGAGCGCGTCATGCCGATCTCGCAGGTGCGGCTGCTGGAGTAGCAGCCGTCATGCTTATGGGCTTTGATCTCGGCAGACTCGTTTGCGGTTGCCGAGGCCGTGAGTTCCGGATACATGAATCCGCGGTCTCCGGCGAAGGCGCAGCAGCCGAGGCTGGGAGGAACGAACACTTCGCCGCTGCACTTGCGCGCAATGGCCTCCAGCTTCGGAGAAAGTCCCATCTTCACGGCAGAGCAGACCGGATGCAACGCAACCGATTTCACCTGCTGATTCACCTTGAGCTTGGGAAGCAACTGGTCGTGGACGAATTCGATGCTGTCCACAATCTTCAGGCGGTCGAAGCGCTGCTGGTTCTCCGGCGTCAGGTACTCGCGCGCGTGCTGGAGTCCGTATGTGCAGGGGCTGGTGTCCACCATGATTGGGAGCTTGCCTTCGCCGGACCAGCTCCAAAGGTTTTCAATGGTGCGGTTCAGCATCACGTCTCGCGATTTTTCAAAGCCCTTGGACGAGTACGGAGTGGCGCAGCAACTTCCGGCCACGTCTTCAGGAATCCACACTGGCACGCCAGCTCGGGCGGCCAGAGCCACGGTAGCCTGCATCAATGACAGCTCGCTGGATTCGCCGCTCAGCCGTCCCATGGTTCGTGAGATGCACGCTGGGAAGTACACGGCCTGGGCAGTGTACCGGTTTGTCTGCGGAATACCGCCCCTGGTTGCGTGCGGCATCTCACTGTTCCAAACCGGCATATTAGGGCCGATCACCCGGCGCATCGCTCCCGTGATTGCCTGCATACCCTTGAGTCCGATGATGTGCTGGCCGAGATGCGCGGCTCTCAGGCCAAAGCGCACGAGGCTTTCAACCATGGCGAAGTTGTCCACCGTAAAGCGCGCAATGCCCTTGGCAAGGTCAGAGTTCCGCAGAGCGCGGAAGCGCTTGACCAGTTTGCCGGTGTCGATGCTGACCGGGCAGGTTGTGGCGCAGAGTCCATCGACGGCGCAGGTATCCAGCGCGGCGTAGGGAAAGTCTGCTTCCAGGCGAGTCAGCAACTCGCTGCCGCCAAGGTTATGCTGGCGTGCCATCTCACGCCGGACGACGATGCGCTGCCGCGGCGTCAGCGTCAGATCGCGGCTGGGGCAGCGTGGTTCGCAATAGCCGCACTCGATGCACTTGTCGATCTCTTCTTCCACCGTGGGCAGTTGCTTCAGGTCGTGAAGGTGTGCGCCGGGATCGGAGTTGATGATCACTCCCGGATTGAGCAGTCCGGTTGGATCCGCCAACGACTTGAGCTGGCGCATGATTTCGTAGGCCTCCGCGCCCCACTCAGTTTGGACGAATGGCGCCATGTTGCGTCCCGTCCCGTGCTCGGCCTTCAGCGCCCCGTCAAAACGGTTGACGACCAGCTCGACTACATCGTCAATGAAGCGCGAGTACTGATCGATGACGTGCTGATCGTTGAACGACTGAGTGATCACGAAGTGCAGATTGCCGTCCTTGGCGTGGCCGAAGATGATCGCATTGTCGTACCCGTGGCGGCGGAAGAGACCGTTGAGATCCTGCGCGGCCGGAGCAAGGTGCTCGATGGGAAAGGCAACATCTTCGATGATCACCGTGGTGCCGCTCTTGCGCACCGAGCCCACCGAAGGGAACATCCCGGCGCGGATCTTCCAAAGCGCCGCCTGCGCCGCCGGAGCGTGAGTAAACTCGGCGGGCTCCAGCAGCTTGAGGCGGGAGGTGGAGTCGGCGGCAAGGGCTTCCAGCGAGGCGCGTTCGGCTTCCGATGCCGACTGAAACTCGACCAGCAGCCCGGCAGCGCCCTCGGCAAGCGTCTTGATGACCGGCGGAGTTCCCGCGTGGTTTTCCACCGAGCGAAGTGACGCGCGATCCATGATCTCAAGCGCTTTGGCGCCCGCCTGGCGCAGCGGCACAATGGACTCGGAGGCGGCATAGAGGTCCGGGAAGAGCAGCAGCCCCGTGTACTTCACCGGAAGATCGGGAACGGTATTCAGAACGGCTTCCGAGAGAAAGGCCAGAGTGCCTTCGGAGCCGATCAGCAGGTGGGCAAAAATGTCCACGGCGTGCTCGAAATCGAGGAACGCGTTGATTCCATATCCGGTGGTGTTCTTGGTGCGGTACTTGCGGCGGATGCGTTCGGCCAGCGCCGGGTCCTGTTCAATCTTCGACTTGAGTTCAAGAATGCCGCGCGCCAGGGCCGGCTCGCGGGCAAAGAACTGTTCTTCGGCATCCGGAGCCGCCGTGTCAACGGACGTGCCGGAGGGAAGCAGAAAACGCAGCGACTCGAGCGTGTGGTAGGCGTTCTGCTCAACGCCGCAACACATTCCGCTGGAGTTGTTGGAGAGGATTCCTCCCAGGGTGCAGGTTGCAATGGAGGCCGGATCAGGACCGATCTTCGCGCCATAGGGAAACAGTGCGCGGTTGGCGCTGGCTCCAATGCATCCCGGTTGAACGCGAAGCCTGCGCCCTTGTTCGAGAACCTCGACATCGCGAAAGTTGCGCGCCACCTCGACCAGTATTCCGTCGGAGATGGCCTGCCCGGAGAGGCTGGTGCCGGCGGCGCGGAAGGTGATGGGAATCCCGTGCTCATGGCTGAACTGGAAGAGCCGCGCCACTTCCTGCTCGCTCGATGCCTGCACAACCGCCTTCGGGATGAGCCGGTAAAAGCTGGCGTCCGAGGCGTAGGCGATCAGGTCGATGGGGCGTACGAGGATGCGCCTCGGATCGATAATCTTTGACAGCATGGAGGAGAGTTGTTCTGGAGAATACGTCGGCCGCGCCACTGCCGTCACCACCATCAGGTTTGCTCCCGGAAAGGTTGGGGCGCGGGCTTCAGAACCCGGCGCCCCCTTGGAATGAGGTTAATGCAGAACAAGCTGGGTGAACGGAGAAACGTACGCCATCAGATAAACGAAAATCCCAACCAGCGCCGCCAGGGCCAAACTGTGCAGGAAGACGTATCGCAGAATACTTCCTTCGTGTCCGTACCACTGGGTTGCCGTGGAGGCTACGACGATGCTCTGTGCATCGATCATCTTGCCCATGACTCCGCCGGTGCTGTTGGCCGCCGCCATCAAAACCGGCGAGACGCCCACCTGCTGCGCCGAAATCTTCTGCAGGCTGCCGAAGAGAACGTTGGACGAGGTATCTGAGCCGGTAAGAGCCACGCCAAGCCAGCCCAGCATGGTTCCAAAGAACGGATAGAGATGTCCTGTCTTGGCGAAGGCAAGGCCCATGGTCGCATCCAGCCCGCTGTAACGCGTCAACATGCCGATGGCGAGCATCGCCGCAATTGTCAGCAGGGAGAAACGAACCTTGAGGATGGTGTTCAGGTAGATACGGAATATCCCGCCGGGGGAAACCCCCATCACCAGCCCAGCCAGAATTGCCGAGAGAAGGATGCCCGTGCCCGTTGCGCTGACCCAGTTGAGACCGAAGACGGCAGGCTCCTTGGTCGGCTTCAGCACGACCGGCGGAACTCTCTCAACATTATTGTGCAGTCCTGCCACGGGGAACTGTGGATTCGTGATCTGGCTCGGCTTTACGCTCCAACTGGCGGTGGAAGGCAGAACCTTCTCCGGCGAGTTCATCCATAACTTGCCGGTCTGCGTGCCCCAGGTGAAGACGATGACGCTGAGGATGATCCATGGCACCCAGGCGCGCGAGATGTCCGCGCGGCTGTAGCCATGGTCGGCGTGCGCGCTCTTGCTGGTTTCGTCCTCAAAGGTCCAGATCTTCTTCGGCTGCCAGACCAACAGGAACCCGATGAGGCAGATCATGGAGATCACTGCCGCGATTACGTTGACCAGCCACGGGCCATGCAGATTGGAGACAAGAAGTTGCGGAATCGCAAAAGAAACGCCTGCAATCAGAATTGCGGGCCACACCTCGATCATTCCCTTGAAGCCGACAAATGCCCAGATGAGCCAGAACGGCACCAGAATGCAGAACGGAGCCAGAATGCGCCCGGCCATGGCGCCCAGCAGCACTTCGCTGAAGCCGGTCACCTTGGCCAGCGCGATGATCGGCGTGCCCAGTGCGCCAAAGGCGACCGGAGCCGTATTTGCGATCAGCGAAAGGCCGGAAGCCTGAAGAGGCTTGAAGCCAAGGCCGATGAGGAGCGCGGCCGTGACCGCCACCGGAGTGCCAAAGCCTGCCGCGCCTTCAAAGAATGCGCCGAAGCAGAAGGCAATCAGCAGAAGTTGCAGACGGCGGTCCTGGGTGATGCCGGTGAGGCTGTGCTGCAATACCTTGAAGCGTCCCGATTCCACCGTGAGCTGGTACATGAAGATCACGTTCAGCACAATCCAACCGATGGGAAACAGTCCATACGCGGCTCCGTAGACGGCGGTCGTCAGGGCGAGGCGTGCCGGCATGTGGAAGGCAATAATTGCCGTCAGCAGAGCGGTAAGCAGCCCTGCCAGCGCAGCGTAGTGGGCCTTGATGTGTCCCAGCGCCAAACTGCCCAGCAGCACGATCACCGGAAGCGACGCAACTAGCGCCGACAGCAGCCAGTGTCCCACGGGATTGTAGTTCTGTTGCCATGCTGACGTGATGTGGTTCGTCTCCAGCAGCCAGGCTGCGGCGAGGACGGCAATCGCCGTAAAGACGATCCCTGAAATCCAGCTTCCGGATTTTACGGGTGGGGCAGGCGTGGAAGTCGTTGAAGAAGAGCTTATCGGTGGGGCCACAGTTCCTCCTGAAATGACCGCTGATTGGAACCCTTGGTCTATTCCTGTTCCCAAGCGGGGACAAAGTTGGACGGTTATATCACAGAGCGGGCGTTTTGCACCCCACTAAAACTCACGAGGATTGCCCGCAGGCGAGATTTTCCGGGCCGTAAAGGTCGGTGGGTTGAGAGTTGCTCAGAATGCGAACCGTGTGAAGGATCTGCAATGGTAAAAGAGTTGCCTGCCGCCGCGGCGTCGGGAGTTAAACTATCGCTTGTTCTCCGGTTACCGATACTTGGAGAGGAAGCCCGTGAGCATGAGAGTTCTGGTTACCGGCGGCGCCGGTTACATTGGCAGTGTTATTGTTGCGCAACTCGTGGCAGCCGGTCATCAGGTTGCGGTGTATGACAATCTGAGCAAGGGGCATCGCGATTCGGTTCCGCCTGCTGCTCAGCTCGTAGTGGGCGACGTCGGAGACCACGCGCTGCTGGACTCTGCATTCGGCGACTTTCAGCCCGATGCCGTCATGCACTTTGCCGCTTGGATCGAGGCTGGCGAATCGATGCGCGATCCGGCAAAGTTCTTCCGCAACAACACGGCCAACGCTCTTACCCTGCTGGAAGCGGTGCTCGCGCACAAGGTGCGCAGCTTCGTATTCTCGTCTACCGCCGCGCTCTACGGTGATCCAGAGAGCACCCCCATCCGCGAGAGTGACCGCCTGCTGCCGACCAATGCATATGGCGAATCCAAGCTGCTGGTGGAGCAGATGCTGGCGTGGTTTCACCGCATCCATGGCCTCTCCTGCGCCAGCCTGCGCTATTTCAATGCCGCTGGGGCAACGGAAACGCTGGGCGAGCGCCACGATCCCGAGTCTCACCTGATTCCGATCATTCTGCAGGTCGCCAATGGAGAACGCAGCCACATCTGCATCTTCGGCGATGATTACCCAACGCCTGACGGAACCTGTGTCCGCGATTATGTGCATGTCTCCGACCTAGCGAGCGCACACTTGCTCGCCTTGGAGGCTCTGCGCGCCCGGCAGGAGCCGTCGCGGCTGATCTATAACCTCGGCAATGGGCAGGGATTCAGCGTCCAGGAGGTGATCGAGTGTGCGCGGCGCATCACCGGCCATGACATTCCGGCCATTGTTGAGCCGCGGCGCGCGGGCGACCCTGCGATCCTCGTGGCCAGTTCAGAGAAGATACGCGCCGAACTCGGTTGGAAGCCTCAGTATGCGGAACTGGAAGACATCATCCGCACGGCATGGGAGTACCTCCAGCGCCGTCAACCGCAGTCCAGCCACCTCGGAGCTTAGTTTCTCCGGGATAGATACCATTCAGTCTTTCAAGTAACCGGGAGCACGGAGACCGCAATGCCAGCTACGGCCATCTTTCAGCCTGATCTGTTCCAGTTTCTGGGCGAACTGAAACGTCACAATAACCGCGAGTGGTTCGCCAGGAATAAGGAGCGCTATCACCAGGTTGTGGTGGAGCCCGCCATGGAGTTCATCAGCGGCTTCGCGCCGCAGCTAGCCAGGCTGAGTCCGCATTTCGTCGCCGACGCCAGTCCAACGCGGGGTTCTCTCTTCCGCATTTACCGCGACACGCGCTTCTCCGCCGATAAGAGTCCCTACAAGACGCATATCGGAATTCACTTTCTGCACGAGAAGGGAAAAGACGTACACGCGCCCCTGTTTTACTTACATCTGGAGCCGGACGGATGTTTTGCCGCGGCAGGTGTGTGGCATCCGGATAGCCGGACTCTCACCAGCATCCGGATGGCAATCGCCGCGCAGCCCGCGCAGTGGAAGAAGGCGACGCGCAAGGTGGAACTTGAGGGCGAATGCCTGGTTCGTCCGCCGAAGGGTTTCTCGCCGGAGCACCCGTGCATAGAAGACCTCAAGCGGAAGGACTTCGTCGCATCGGCGGCGCTCACCCAGGAGCAGATCTGCGGCGCAAAATTGATTGCGGATTTCACCTCGGCCTGCCGCAAGATGGTGCCCCTGGTGGAATTCACCACAGCGGCGCTGGGGCTCAAGTTCTAGCTCCGGGCGCGCTTCAAAGCATCCGTGCATTGCATCAGTTCACGACGGGACGACACCTATGGCGCAGCTCGAAGCTCCTACCTCAGCCGATACACGCAGACGAATTTTTGCCATCGTCGGCGCCTCGTCAGGCAATCTGGTGGAGTGGTTTGATTTTTACATCTATGCCTTCTGCGCGATCTATTTTGCCTCGGCCTTTTTTCCCAACGGCAATTCAACCATCCAGTTATTGAAAACCGCCGGCGTCTTCGCGGCTGGGTTCCTCATGCGTCCCATCGGGGGCTGGCTCTTTGGCCGGCTGGCGGATAAGCGTGGCCGCAAGAACGCCATGATGGCGCAGGTGCTGATGATGTGCGCCGGTTCATTGCTGATCGCCTTCCTGCCAACCTATGCCGCCATCGGCACGGCCGCGCCTGCGCTGCTGCTTTTTGCGCGCATGGTGCAGGGCTTGTCCGTCGGCGGCGAGTACGGCACCAGCGCGACCTATATGAGTGAAGTTGCGCTTGAGGGGCGGCGCGGTTTCTTTGCTTCGTTCCAGTACGTCACCCTCATCGGCGGCCAGTTGCTGGCAGTGCTGGTGCTCGTGATTCTGCAGCAGTTCCTTACCACCTCACAGCTGAAAGACTGGGGTTGGCGCATTCCATTCATGCTGGGCGCCGGTGCCGCGGTTGTGGCCTGGTACTTGCGCCGTTCCCTGGATGAGACCTCAACCGCGGATTCTCGCCAGCATAAGGATGCTGGCACTCTCGCCGGACTGATGAAGCACAAGCGGGCCTTTCTGACCGTGATTGGTTTCACCGCAGGTGGATCGCTGATTTTCTATACCTTCACCACCTACATGCAGAAGTACCTGGTGAACACCGCAGGCATGAGCGCCAAAACGGCGAGTGCAGTCATGACCGGCGCGCTCTTTGTGTACATGCTGATGCAACCGCTCTTCGGCGCATTGTCAGACGTCATCGGCCGGCGTTCGTCGATGATCTGGTTCGGGACATTGGCAACCTTGGGCACGGTGCCAATCCTGCGTGCGCTCGCCCATGTCGCAAATCCGTATGCTGCATTTGGGATGGTGCTCGTGGCGATGGCCGTGGTCAGTCTCTACACGTCAATCGCTGGATTGATCAAGGCGGAGATGTTTCCCGTGGAAGTGCGAGCTCTGGCCGTTGGATTGTCTTATGCGCTGGCGAATGCGATCTTCGGTGGTTCGGCTGAATTTGTCGCCCTGGAACTGAAGTCGCTTGGCAGGGAATCGATGTTCTACTGGTACGTCACAGCCCTGTGCGCGGCTTCGCTCGTTGTGTCGATTCGCATGCGCGATCCCAGTAAAGAAGGCTATCTGCGCGACGAGAGTTGAGCCTTTGTTGCGGCTTCCAGTCTTCAGTCGGAGCGATAGTTTTTCCGGTCACCTTCCGGTGCGCCCATTGCAGCGCCCGCGCCGGGGTAGGTGCACAGCCATCTACTCCCCAACCGCGGGGGAGTAGATAAGCGGGCTTCGGCCCTATTCGACGGTAACTGATTTTGCCAGATTGCGCGGCTGGTCAACATCGCAACCTCGGCGCACCGCGATGTGATAAGCCAGCAACTGCAACGGAACGATTTCAAGAATAGGCAAAAGCAGTTCCGGTGCATGGGGAATGAAGATCACGTGGTCGGCGGCTTCGCGAATATCCTCATCGCCCTCCGTGGCCACGGCAATCACCCGGCCCGAGCGGGCCTTTACTTCCTTCAGATTGGAAATCGTCTTTTCATAACGCAGCACCGAACCGGGATCGTTCTTGTCCTGGGTGGCTATGATCACCACCGGCAGATCTTCGTCAATCAGCGCATTGGGGCCGTGCTTCATCTCGCCCGCGGCATAGCCCTCCGCGTGAATGTAGGAAATTTCCTTCAGTTTGAGCGCGCCTTCCAGCGCGATAGGGAAGTGAATACCCCGTCCCAGGAACAGGAAATCCTGCACGCGCTGATAAATGCGCGAGAGCTCCTCAATTTCTTCTTCCCGTGAGAGCACGGCCTCAAGACGTCCCGGAAGACGTGAGAGCTCCTGCGTCAGCTTGATTGATTCCTCTTCGCTGATCGTGCCCCTGATCTGCGCCAGGTGCAGTGCGAAGAGAAACAGCGCCACCAGTTGCGCGGTGAATGCCTTGGTGGAGGCCACGCCGATCTCGGGTCCGGCATGGGTGTAGATGGTGCCGTCGGCCTCGCGCGCAATCATCGCTCCCACCACGTTGCAGATGGCGATGGTTTTGGCACCGCGCGCCTTGGACTCGCGCTGGGCAGCGATCGTGTCCGCGGTCTCGCCCGACTGTGTGATGACCATCGTCATTTCGTCTTTTTCGATCAGCGGATTGCGATAGCGGAATTCGCTGGCGTAATCCACTTCTACGGGAACGCGCGCCAGGCGCTCGATCATGTACTTGCCCGCGAGTCCCGCGTGCCAACTGGTGCCGCATGCGGCGATGTTCAACTTGCGCAGATTACGGAACTCCTCGTCGGAGACATCCATCTGTTCCAGGAATACCTTGCCCGTATCGAATGAGACGCGTCCCATCGCGGTGTCGCGGACGGCGCGCGGCTGCTCATAAATTTCCTTGAGCATGAAGTGCTTGAAGCCGCCTTTTTCCGCCATTATCGGGTCCCACGTAATGTGCTGAACCTCGCGCTGCACCGGCTTGCCATCGAAGTCCGTAAGGGTTACGCCTTCGGGCGTGAGAACAGCGAGGTCGCCGTCGCCGAGGAAAAACAGGTCGCGCGTGTGATACAAAATCGCTGGCACGTCGCTGGCGACAAAATACTCATCTTTGCCAAGTCCGATGACGGCCGGAGGGCCGTTGCGCGCCGCAATGATCTTGTTCGGTTCCGTGCTGCAGATCACGGCCAGCGCAAAGACGCCTGTCAGTTTCTTCACCGTGATGCGCACGGCCTCTTCGAGAGAGATCTTCTTATCCGGATTTTCCAGGAGGAAGTACTTCTCGATGAGGTGGGCAATCACTTCGGTGTCGGTTTCGGTCTTGTAGGTGTGGCCTTCCTCGCGGAGCTGCTTCTTCAGCGCAAGATAGTTTTCAACAATGCCGTTGTGTACCACCACGATGGTTCCGCTGCAATCGCGGTGCGGATGCGCGTTCTCTTCGCTGGGGCGGCCGTGGGTGGCCCAGCGCGTGTGGCCGATGCCGTAGGTTCCGTCAATGGGATTATGGCGGATCACCTCTTCCAGGTTTCGCAGCTTGCCTTCCGCGCGGCGGATTTGCAGGCCATTCACTCCGCCGGCAACCGCGATTCCAGCCGAGTCGTAGCCGCGATACTCAAGACGTCGTAGTCCATCGATGATGACGGGAACAACTTGCTTCTTGCCGACGTAGCCAACTATTCCGCACATGAGCGTCTCCCTGCGTATAAAGAGAACAGCAATCTATAAAACCCGCAATTGCGGGCTTGTTGCGAAAACGAGGCTTCGCGCTAATCTTCGATGGAAAAGTGAAACTCTTCGATCACAGGATTGGTGAGAACCTCGCGAGCCATGCGCTCAACTTCGGCGCTCGCTGCTTTGTGGTCGAGGCTGCCGTCGAGAGAAAGCTCAAAATACTTGCCCTGGCGGACATCGGCGACTCCCTTGTAACCCATCTTGGTCAGCGCGCCCTGAATCGTTTTGCCCTGCGGATCAAGGACGCTCTTCTTCATCGAAACGTAAACGTAGGCTTTCATGAGTTCCTCGATTATACAGCTTGGCCGTCAGGCAATGGCCATCTCAACCCGGTTTTCCGTCGCCGCGGCTTACAGTCCAAACAAGTCGCGCAGCTTGCGCGTCTGCGCGCGGCTCACCGGAATTTCCGTCTGCTTCTTATCGTCCATGCGAATCTGGTAGCTGCTCTTAAACCACGGCACCACTTCCTTGATCCGGTTGATATTCACAAGATAGGAGCGGTGCGCACGCCAGAAGAGGTTCGAGTCCAGCGACGCCAGCAGTTCCTCCAGCGTGCGGCAGTTGGACTGCCCCTCCATGCTCTGGGCTACAACCGTGATCACGCCATCCTCAATCGAGGCAAAGCAGATATCCTTCTGGTCCACGAGGAAGAGGCGGGCATTGGCCTTCAGCAGAATCTTAGTCGTCGTCTGCGGCTTTTGCTGCTCCAGTAGCCGTACAAGAGTGTCCAGCTTTTCGCTCGGCGCCGCGTCCAGCTCCTGCGTCTTGCGCGCCTTTTCCACCGCCTGAATGATTCGCTTCTTGTCGAACGGCTTCAGAATGTAGTCCAGCGCGCTGACCTCGAAGGCCTTCACGGCATATTGATCGAAGGCCGTGGAGAATACGATCTGCGGCAGCGGAATCTTCTTCTCCAGCAGCTTCTTGATCACCCCGAAGCCATCCAGCCCCGGCATCTGCACGTCAAGGAACACCAGATCCGGTGAAGTTTCCTTGATCAGGTTGACGGCCTCCACGCCATTCTTGCCTTGTCCAATAATGTCGAGATCCTCGACATCGCGCAGCAGGTAGCTCAGTTCGTCACGCGCAAGCTGTTCATCGTCCACAATAATGACGGAAAGCGACATGGGGCGTCCTCAAGCAGTACACCAGAGTATAGAACGCTGCAAAGGTGTGCCGAAAGCGCGTGTGTCATTTTTGCAACGGAGGCTAAGCTCTGGTGCCGTACACTAGATAGGTTATGAGCGAAGTAATATACGGCATCCATGCCATTGGCGAAGCACTGAAGCGCGGCGGACGCCGCTTTGATTATGTCGCGGTCTCGCGCGACCGCACCGATAACCGCTTGCAGAACATTCTCGATGACTGCCGCGCCCAGGGCATTGCCGTGCGCTTTGTGCCACGGGAGGATATTGACCGGGAGACCCGCACCAACACCCACCAGGGGGTGATGGCGGTGACCTCGCGCAAGGAATACACCGGCGTCGAGGAGCTGCTGGAGCAGAAGCACGGCGAGTACAGCTTCCTGCTGGTGCTCGACGGCGTGGAGGATCCGCACAACCTGGGCGCGCTCATCCGCTCGGCGGACGGAGCGGGCGTGGACGGCGTCATCATCCCGGAGCGCCGCGCGGCCGGCATCACGGGCACGGTTGTCAAAGCCTCTGCCGGGGCCAGCGAGCATCTAAGCGTCGCCCGCGTGGTGAACATCGCCCGCACCCTCGACGAACTCAAGGCGGAGAACGTCTGGGTGGTCGGCCTCGACGAGCGCGGCGACAAGAGCTACGACGAGCTGGACTACAACATGAACTGCGCCATCGTCATGGGCGCCGAGGGCAAGGGACTGCATGACCTGGTGCGCCGCAAGTGCGACATGCTGGTCTCCATCCCGATGATGGGCGCGGTCTCCTCGCTCAATGTCTCCGTCGCCGGAGGCATTGTGATGTACGAAGTGCAGCGGCAGCGCCGCCAGGCCAAGAATCCCGCAGCCGGCAAGCCCGTCAAGAAGGCCGCCAAGAAGCGGAAAGAGGAGTAGCCTTGCGCCGCTTCGCGCTTGCCGTACTGCTCTCTCTGCTGGGGGTCTTGCCCGCGGCGGCCCTGGACCGCAACGCATTTACCTTCACCCGCTACGATCTGCGCGTCACCGTCGATCCCCACCAGCACGGACTTGCCGTGGAAGGGACGCTGGAGCTGCGTAACGCCTCGCAGCGGCCGCAGGGCGAGGCCGTGCTGCAGATCTCCAGCTCGCTCCGTTGGCTGTCGGTCCGGGTTGGCGGCGAGGGGCCTGAAGCGGAAGACGTGGAGTGGCTGCAGCAGACTTACATCAGCGACATCGACCACACGGGCGCGCTCAGCGAGGCCATCGTCAAGCTCGGCAAGCCCGTCGCTCCCGGAGAGACGCTGCACCTGAGCGTTCGCTATTCCGGCACGGTCACCAAGGACACAACCCGGCTGGAGCGCATTGGAACTCCCGCGCCGGTGGCGCGGCGCAGCGATTGGGATGAGATCAGCGACAGCTTCACGGCGCTGCGCGGAGCGGGATTCGTGGCCTGGTATCCGGTCGCGATGGAAGCGGCAAATCTTGCCCAGGGCAATGAACTCTTCGAGATTCTGCGCGGCTGGCAGGAGCGCGAGGCTTCGGCCGTGCTTCGGGTCCACCTTGCGCGAGTGCCTCCGGCAGAAGGCGACGAAGAGAAAATCTCTTTTGTAATCAATAGCTTCGAAGCAAAGCGGGGAGCGGAGATCACGGGGGAGTACCGCGGGGGGGATACCCCGGTCATTGTGCTCCTTGGGGATGCGGCGGAGACCACCGACCGGCCCCGCGTCGAGGCCTTCTACACGGCATCCCATACCAACCTGGCAAGGGATTACATGGCCGCCGCCGAGTCGGTAATCCCGGCCCTTGAGCAGTGGTTCGGCACCCCGCACAGCAAGGTTGTGCTGGTGGAGCTTACCGACCCCAATGCGCTGCCCTATGACGCGGGGCCGTACTACTTTGTGCCGCTGCGCTCCGTGCCTGCCGCCGCCGCCGAGGTGGCGATGGCGCGGCCCGTGGAGCACTCCATGGTGGACTCCCGGCGCGCATGGATTCGCGAGGGGCTGGCGGGTTTCGCCCAGGCGCTGGTGCGCGAACACCAGGGAGGCCGCCGCGCCGCCATTGCCTACATGGGCCAGTTCTCTCCGGCGCTGGTGGTGGCGGAGTCGCAGTCCCACACCGAGGCCTCCGAGGCTGGGAACAGCGCTGGGCAACTGCCCGGCATGCTGCCGGGGATAGGATTGCAGACGCTCATCACCACCAGCGACGAGGTGTTCTTCCGGACCAAGGCCGCATACGTCTGGTGGATGCTGCGCGACATGGTGGGAGACCGCCCGCTGCAAGCGGCGCTGGCTGCCTATCGCGCGCCCGAAGACCGCGACAGCGCGTACATGCAGCGACTGATCGAGGCGCAGCTCCCGGCCAAACGCGACCTGGAAACATTCTTTGACGACTGGGTCTACCGCGACCACGGTCTGCCGGAGTTGAAGGTTGACTCGGCCTACGTGCGCAAGACGCTCGGCGAGCAGACGGTGACGGCCGTGACCATTGAGAACCTCGGCGAGGCGTGGTGCGAGGTTCCGGTGGCGGTGCGCTCGGCGCATGGCGAGGCCAATGTCCGCGTGGTGGTTCCGGCCAGAGGCAAGGCGGTTGTGCGCGTGCCCTTCGAGTCGGCTCCAACGGAAGCCGAGGTCAACGACGGCAGCGTGCCCGAGGCGGAGCGCCGCGACAATGTGGTTCCGGTGACAAGCTCGGCGCGATAAAGAGCAGGTCTCAAGGTTTCAGAGTTGAGAGCGGGGGGCGGCTTCCGAGACACCCCCCTCCCCCCCCTATATTTCCCGCCAAAAATTTGAAAACAGAAGGGTTACGCGTGTTTTCCCTGCCCTATGTTCAGGATAGCAAATGGGAGGGGGTGATCCCCTCAGTGCGAGAAGAAATCTATCTTATGTGAAATCAGCAAGTTGGGAGGAATCTGGAAGAAAGTTCGCTTGACAGGGGAATGAGCGGGGCTGCTCGGGAGGGGGACTGTGAGTCTCTGGAATGGACGGATGCGGGCTTGCCAACGGTCAAAGACAAGAGCAACGACAAAGTCAAAGACCCCACCCTAGCCAACGACGGGCTAGGATGGGGCACCCTGAAGTTTGTTTATTCTGCGAACATAGGGCGGGCACCAGAGCGCGTTTCTGTTCAAGCAAGGCCAGTCTCGGAATCCTCTTTGTGGTTTGCGGGGGTGGCTAATATAATCATGCGTTCCTTGCGCGGGCGGCGGGAACGCCACCGTATCCCTTGGAAAGGCAGAGAATCATACTGGCGGACGTGGCTTGGGGTGCGTTCTGCCAGAGCGTTCCAGCAGGCGGCGCGGGCGCAGGCTTGCGGCGCCGTACGATCAACGGGGCATAACAAACAGCGATGCTGATCCGGCTGTGAGAATTCAGGAAACGAGAATTCACCTATGAAAATTCACGAGTACCAGGCGAAGGCTATTCTCTCGAAGTATGGGGTGGCGGTGCCGCGAGGCGCCATGGTTGAGTCGAAAGAAGCAGCCGAACGAGCCGCCAAAGACCTAATGAGCGCAGGCGCCACCGGGGTGGTGGTGAAGGCGCAGATTCATGCAGGAGGCCGCGGAATGGGCGGCGGCGTGAAGATTGCGAAGAGCTACGAACAGGCCGCCGAACTGGCGGGAAAGATTCTGGGAATGCAACTGGTGACTCACCAGACGGGGCCGGAGGGCAAGAAGGTTCGCCGGTTGCTGATTGAAGAGACTCTGCCGATTGCGAGCGAACTGTACCTGGGGATTCTGCTGGACCGCGCGGTGTCACGCCCGGTGTTTATGGCCTCCAGAGCGGGCGGAATGGAGATTGAAGAGGTTGCGGCCAAGGATCCGACGGCGATCATCAAGGAGCATATTGATCCGGCGGTGGGCTTCCAGGCTTTCCAGGCGCGCAAGATTGCGTTTGCGCTGGGACTGAAGCCTGAGTTCATCGCTCCGGCGGTGAAGTTCATGCTGGCGCTGTACAAGGCCTACGAGGAGACGGATGCGTCGCTCTTCGAAATCAATCCGTTTATCACGACGACGGATGGGCGGGTGTTTGCGCTGGACGCAAAGGTGAACATCGACGACAACGCGCTGTACCGGCATCTGGATGCGAAAGAGCTGCGCGACATCAGCGAGGAAGATCCGCTCGAAGTGGAAGCCAGCAAGTACAACCTGAACTACATCAAGCTGGACGGGACCGTGGGCTGCATGGTGAACGGCGCGGGACTGGCAATGGCGACGATGGACATTATCAAGTTTGCCGGCGGCGAGCCAGCGAACTTCCTGGATGTGGGCGGCGGCGCAAACGCGGAGCAGGTGACGCACGCGTTTGAGATTCTGCTGGCGGACAAGAACGTGAAGGCGGTGCTGATCAATATCTTCGGCGGCATTCTGCGGGTGGACACGCTGGCGAATGGCGTGGTGGAAGCGGCGCGGAAGACGAAGATCCAACTGCCGATTGTGCTGCGGCTGGAAGGCACGAACGTAGAGAAGGGCCGCGAGATTCTGAAGGCGAGCGGACTGAACTTTATTGTGGCGCAAACCATGAAAGACGCGGCCGAGAAGGTTGTTGCCGCGGCGGCGGGGAGATAAGCGATGAGCATTCTTGTGGACGAGAAGACACGACTGATCGTGCAGGGGCTGACCGGCCGCGAAGGAACCTTCCACGCCAAGGCTTGCGCGGAATACGGCACCAAGGTTGTTGGCGGAGTGACGCCGGGCAAAGGCGGCACGACACACGAGGGCTGGCCGGTATTCAACACGGTAGGCGACGCGGTGGAGGGAGCGCAGGCAAATGCGACGGTGATTTTTGTGCCTCCGCCATTTGCGGCAGACGCGATCATGGAAGCCGCCGACGCGGGGATTCCGCTGATTGTTTGCATCACGGAGGGAATTCCGGCGCGGGACATGGTGACGGCGTGGCGCTACCTGGAAGGGAAGAAGTCACGGCTGATTGGGCCGAACTGCCCGGGAATTATTTCTCCGGGAAAATGCAAGATCGGCATTATGCCGGGAAACATCCACAGGCCGGGAAGAATCGGCATCGTCTCGCGCTCGGGCACCTTGACCTATGAGGCGGTACACCAGGTTTCGCAGCTTGGCATGGGACAGTCGACGGCAATCGGAATCGGCGGCGACCCGATCATCGGCACGAACTTTGTGGACGCTCTGGAGCTGTTCAACGCCGATCCGGAGACGGATGCGATCATCATGATCGGCGAGATCGGCGGCAACGCGGAAGAGGTTGCGGCCGAGTACATCAAGGCGAACGTAAAGAAGCCGGTGGTGAGCTTTATCGCCGGACAGACGGCGCCTCCGGGACGCAGGATGGGCCATGCCGGCGCGATCATCAGCGGCGGCAAGGGCACGGCGGAAGAGAAGTTCAAGGCTCTGAAGGCGGCGGGAGTGCATATTGTGAAGTCTCCGGCGCTGATGGGCGAAACGCTGGTGCAGGCACTAGGCGTAAAGAAGTAGCTGGAAACACCAAACCGAAGGACGAATGCGATGCTGTTAAGCTGGTATGAGCCGTGCGGCTGGCCAGCTTGGCAGCCGTTCGCACCGTAAACATCAAGTCAGGGATATTATGGAAACTTTGCAACGCACACTTGCCATTGTGAAGCCCGATGCAGTAGCCAAGGGCGCGGCCGGCGACATCATCGCCACGATTGAAAGCAACGGGTTCCGCATCATCGGACTGAAGATGCTGCACCTGAAAAAGGCCCAGGCGGCCGCATTTTATGCGGTGCATGTGGGCAAACCATTTTTTGATTCACTGGCAGCATTCATGACCTCCGGGCCGGTGGTTGTGCTGGCGCTGGAAAAGTCGAACGCGATTGCGGAATGGCGCAAGCTGATGGGCGCAACGAACCCGGCGAACGCGGAAGCAGGGACGATCCGCAAGAAGCACGCCGAGAGCATTGAGAAGAACGCGGTACACGGTTCAGACGCGGAAGACACCGCTCGATTTGAGCTGAGCTTCTTCTTCTCAGGGTACGAGCTGGCGAAGTAAGTTTGCTGGAATTTTGAGGAAGGTGCAGGGGGAAACCTCTGCACCTTTTGCTGCGCGCAAGAACGAAGTCAACGACCAAGCAAGGTCAACGGGGCCATTTCTGCCATAAGATGGCAGAAATGGGGCGCCAATTGAGCCCGGAGTTACTTGCTCATGGGCTGCTTCCAGAACTGTTGAGAGCGTTCGCTGACCTGGTCTTCCGTCAGAACCTCCTGCTGCTTCAGCAGACCCCAGGCGTGGCCGAAGGGATCGTGCACGAAGGCGTGACGGTCTCCCCAGAATGCATCGTTGGGCGGCATGCGGGCGATGGCTCCCGCGGCGACGGCGTCGGCGTAAGTCTTGTCCACGTCGTCCACCATGAGCTGGATTGTGACGGGCGATCCGCCGTAGTGCTGGGGTCCGTTGGCTCCCATCTCGGGGAACTCATCGTTGACAAAAATCTTCATGTCGCCGAAGAGCAGCTCGGCGTGGCCGACCTTGCCGTTTGGGCCGCGCATCATGTGGCCGTCCACTTTGGCTCCGAAGACTTTCTGGTAGAAGGCGATTGCCGCGTCAGCGTTCTGGACGGTGAGCGACGGCGTAATGGTTTGGCGCTTGATGTTTTCCATCCCTGCAAACCCCCTGTTGGGCAGAGAGTCTAGCATGTAAGGCGCAGGAAAAACCCAGCCGGAGCTGGGTTTTTCGCAGGAGCGCGCAGGTGTTAAGGGCTAACTAAGTGGCACGAAGAGTTCGCGGGTACGGGTCTCGACGAGGGCGTCAACGCCGCCCTTGATGTACCAGGCGAAGTGGGCGGAGGCGCGGTGCGCATCGAGCGCGGCCTGATCGACGTAGCTCTCATAGAAGGCAAAGTTCTGCGGATTCTCCGTGGACTGATGCACCACGTACTGGATGCATCCGGGCTCCTTGCGTGTCTCGTCCGTCATTTCGCGGCAGAGGCGCTTACAGTCTTCCTCGGTGCCGGGCTTCACGGTCATGTGCACGAAAAGCACAATCATGGGCTCTCCTATTTCTTGAGGATCGCCGAGAACTCATCGACGAAGATGGTGTGGTCGCGGTCCGGGCCGGTGGAGACCATTCCGATGGTGGCTTCAGACTCCTTCTGGATAAAGCGGAGGTAGTCCTGCGCCTTCTTCGGGAGTTTGTCATGCTCGGTGGTTCCGAATGTTTCCTGCTGCCAGCCGGGAAGGGTAGTGATGACCGGCTCGATTTTGCGATAGCCGGAATCCTGCGCGGGAATTTCCTCAATCACCTTGCCGTCGATCTTGTAGCCGACGACAACGGGGATTTCGGCGAGCTCATCGAGAACATCGAGCTTGGTGACGACGAGCCACTCGGTGCCGTTGATCATGTTGGAGTAGCGGAGCAGGGGCAGATCAATCCAGCCGCAGCGGCGGGGGCGGCCGGTGACGGCTCCATACTCGTTGCCCTTCTTGCGGACGACTTCGCCGAGGTCGCCGGGAATCTCCGAGGGGAACGGGCCTTCGCCAACGCGGGTGCAGTAGGCCTTGGTGACTCCGATGACGGTTGAGATGGAGGTGGGCGGCACGCCTGTCCCGATGGATGCTCCGCCGGAGGTTGCGCTGGAGGAGGTGACGAAGGGATAGGTTCCGTGGTCGATGTCCAGCATGGTGCCCTGGGCGCCTTCAAACATCACGCTCTTGCCGGCCTTGATGGCCTTGTTGAGCAGGAGGGCGGTGTCGGCGACGAAGGGCGCAATCTTGTCGGCGATCTCGGCGTACTGCTCATACATGACGTCGGGGTCGATGGCTTCGCCGTTGAAGAGAGCGTGGGCGATGGTGTTCTTTTCCTGGCAGGCGTTCTGGATATGCTTCCTGAGAAGCGCCTTGTCCAGGAGGTCGGCCACACGCAGGCCGCGGCGCGCCATTTTGTCCTCATAGGTGGGGCCGATGCCACGCGAGGTGGTTCCGATTTTGACGCGACCGGGGGCGTTCTCAGCGCCGAGCTCGATCATGCGGTGGTAGGGGAGAATGACGTGGGCGCGGTTGCTGATGAAAAGATTGGCCGCCGAACCTTTGTCGCCGGGGCCTGCAACTTCAAGGCCCGCCGAGCGCAAGGTGTTGACTTCCTTGAGGAGCGCAAAGGGATCGAGGACGACGCCATTGCCAATGACGGCCTGCGACTCCTGGCGGAGGATTCCGCAGGGGATGAGCTGAAGCACGAATTTCTTGCCGGAGATGGTGACGGTGTGGCCGGCGTTGTGTCCGCCTGCGTAGCGCGCAACAACTTCGAAATTATCCGAGAGCACATCGACAATCTTGCCCTTGCCCTCATCACCCCACTGGGCTCCGAGAACCACCGCGGTCTTTGCTTTGCTCACACTTATCTCCCAACACACACGCAGACATCGCTGCGTAAGATGACGTACACAGGCATACGATTTGAAAGTCTCAGGCGGAAAAGCCGGGAGGAATTCTGGCCGGGCCGTGTACAACAAATTTTAACCGCATTCGAGCCGCAGAGCAAAGGGGGCGGTGCAAAAGGTGGCCGCGCGGGGGAGAGAGCGCGTGGTTTACACTGTGCCCATGCCCGAGTTGCCCGAGGTGGAGACGATTGCGCGCGGCCTGCACAAACGGCTGGCCGGAGACCGGATCGACGAGGTCTGGATCGGCGACAAGAGCAACCTGCTGAAGTCTCCGGCGGCGGAGATTGCTCGGGTGCTGCGAGGGGCGCGGATTGCGGGATTCCGGCGGGTGGGGAAGCACATTGTCGGCGACCTGGAAGCGAAGCGGGGGCCGGCGCAGTGGGTGATCCACCTGGGGATGACGGGGCGCTGCGTGGTGTGCGAGCCGGAAGCGGAGCACGCAAAGCACACACACCTGATCGCAACGCTGGAGTCCGGGCGCGAGTTGCGATTTGTCGATCCGCGGAGGTTTGGTAAATTGCAGGTTCTGCAAGGCAGCGGCTTTGCAGCGGCGGGAGCGGAGCCGATTGCAGCCGACCGCGAAGAGTTTGCGCTGCTGTTCAAGGGGCGCAAGACGCCGATCAAGAGTGCGCTGCTGAATCAGCACCTGCTGAGCGGGATTGGCAATATCTATGCGGATGAGAGCCTGTTCCGCGCGGGAGTGCGTCCGAGACGGCGGGCTGCTGGGCTGACGCGGGTGGAACTGACGCGGCTGTATGAGGCGATCCAGGAGGTGCTGGCCGAGGCGATCGCAGCGGGAGGCTCGTCGGTTTCCAATTATGTGGATGCGAGCGGAGACGAGGGGTTCTTCCAGTTGCAGCACCGGGTGTATCAGCGCACGGGCGAGCCGTGCCTGGTGTGCGGCGAAGGCATCAAGCGAGTGGTTGTGGCGGGAAGAAGCAGCCATTATTGTCCACGGTGCCAGCGGTAGGGCGGCGCGACTGGCTTGCAGAAAGGAAGGCTGAAAAGATGGCTGAGTTCGCGATTGGAGTGGACCTGGGAGGAACGAACCTACGCATCGCGGCCGTAGATGCAGAGGGCAAGCTGCTGGCGAAGGTCACGCTGGGGACCGAGGTTGGGCGGGGACGCGAAGCTGTAGTTGGGGAAATGTCGCGCGCTGTGGCGGAGATGCGCGAGAGGTTCCTGGGCACGGGCGAATTTTGCGGAGTTGGCGTGGGCGTGCCGGGGCTGATCGACAGCGAGACGGGCAGGCTGGTGGAATCTCCGAATTTGCCGGGGTGGGAGGACTACGACGTAAAAGGCGACATCGAGCGGCGGCTGGGTACGACGGTGATTCTGGAGAATGATGCGAACGTGGCCGCGATGGGCGAGAAGTGGCTGGGCGCGGGTCGAAATTCGGAGAGCCTTTGCATGTACACCATGGGCACGGGCGTGGGTGGCGGACTGATTCTGGATGGCAGGCTGTGGCGTGGATGGAATGGCATGGCAGGAGAGCTGGGGCACTGCAACGTGGAGCCCGCGGGCTACCAGTGCGGGTGCGGAAGCCATGGGTGCCTTGAGCAGTACGCCTCGGCAACGGCGGTGGTGAGGATGGCGCGGGAGGCGATGGAAGGCGGCGCGGCGACGGAGTTGCGAGCGGTGAAGGAGTTGAGTTCGCTGGCCGTGTATGAGTGCGCGATGGGTGGCGATTCGGTTGCGAAGGGCGTTTTTGAGCGGGTGGGGCGGGCGCTGGGGCTGGCGATTGCGAGCATGGTGAACGCGATGAACATCCCTCTCTTTGTGATTGGCGGAGGAGCATCGAGCGGGTGGGATGCGTTTGCTCCGGCGATGTTTGACGAGGTGCGGAAGCGCTCGTACATTTACGCGAACACAACCGCAGAGGATGGGACGGGGATTGGCGGAAGAAAGCGCGTGACGGTGATTGCGCGGGCGCAACTGGGCGGCGACGGTGGATTGTATGGCGCGGCACGGATGCCGATGATGCAGGCGGCGGGGAACAAGGGCCAATGAAAGAAGTAAGAGCAACTGCTCACAACGATGGCGGGCATTGGTTCCCGGGTTATGGCCCAAAGACGGGGCGCGAAGCTGGGGCACCCGGCTGACGGCATAGCTCGCTCCATGCGAAACACAAAGGCCACCCTCATCGGGTGGCCTTTGTGTTGAAGTCATATTCCTAGCCGGCGTGTGCTCCCTTGGTGACCTGCTTGAGGGCGTCGATGAATTTGCGGTTCTCGTCGGGGGCACCGACGGTGACGCGGATGGCAGTGCGTGCGCCCCAGCTTCCATTGAGAGGGCGGACGATGATGCCGTTCATCTGGAGGCGGCGCGCGAGAGCGGATGCGTCCTCTCCGGTTTCAATGTAGATGAAGTTGCCCCAGCTTTCGACCGGCGCGTAACCGAGTTCGCGGAGCTGGCGGGTGAGGACGGCAAGCTGCGCGGAGTTGTTGCGCATGGATTTTTCGTAGTGCTCGCGGTCATCGAGGGCGGCAAGCGCTCCGGCCTCGCCGAGGCCGTTGACGATGAAAGCTGTCTTGAGGCGGGCGAGGTAGTTGATGAGTTCGGCGGGGCCCATGCCGTATCCGACGCGGAGGGCGGCAAGGCCGTGGGCCTTGGAGAAAGTTCGCAGGACGAGGACGCTGCGCTCGTGGCGGACGTAATCAATCGCGTGGGAGTAGTCAACGCAGCGCTCGCGGGCGAGCCACTCGGCGTAATCGTAGTATGCCTCGTCGAGGGCGACGACGACCTTTTCAGGGAGACGGTCGAGGAAGCGATCCATCTCTTTGGCGGGAATGAGGGTGCCGGTTGGATTGTTGGGATTGGCGATGAAGACAAGGCGCGTGTCGGAGTCAATGGCGTCAGAGATGGCGTCGAGATCGAAGCCATCATTGCGGACGGGAACCTGACGCAACTCGGCTCCGCACGAGCGGGTGACGATGGGGTAGACGATGAAAGAGCGTTCGCTGGTGACGGCGTTGAGGCCGGGAGCGAGCAGCGTGCGGGCAACAATATCCAGCAGGTTGGTGGAGCCGGCGGTGACGATGAGCTGGTTGGGCGAAAGGCCGTGGTGGGCGGCGAGGCGCTCGCGCAAGGCGATCATGTCATTATCGGGATAGAGGTGGACGGACTTGGCGGCGGACTCCATGGCCCGGATTGCGAGCGGGGAGGGGCCAAAGGGATTCTCGTTGGAGCCGAGCTTGATCATCTTCACGCCGAATTCGGCTTCTGCCTGCTGAATCGGCTTGCCTGGTATGTAGGATGCCAGAGCGCGCACGCGCTCCGGCACCATTTCTGCAAACTTACCCATAAGTTGCCTCGTCACTATGAACCACCCATCTTACTCCTCGTCGGGGCGACGGCGGGGAGGCGATGAAGGACGGCCAGCGCGAGGTGGTCCCGAAGGACGGCGTGCGCCGCGGGGCGGAGCAAAGCCGGGGCGTTTGGCTCCGAAGCCAGGGCCGCCAGAGGGCCTGGCAAAACCGCCGGGACGCGCGCTGGGACGGCCTCCGGTGGAGCGTGGCTTAAAGTCGCCGCCGGAACGGGGTTTGAAATCGCCGCCGGAACGGGGCTTGAAATCGCCGCTGCTGCGGGGCTTGAAGTCGCTGCCGCTGCGGGGGGCAGAGCCGGAGGGTTTGCCGGGGCCCTTGGAGAACTTGCGGTCTCCAGCGGTGCCGAAGGGTTTCTTGGTGAAGCTGCGATCCCCGGCGGGCCTTGCATAGGGACGCCCGGCGGAAGCAGGCTTGCGCTCACTGAAGGGCTTGGCGGCGGCGAGATTATCCGTCTTGTCGCTGCCAAGGTCGCGGTGCTTGCTGGGCTTGACGTACTTGGGCTTATTGAACTTGGCGAAGCCGAAGCCACCGGTCTTGCTGGTGTCGCGCGGGGCGGGAGCTTCGCCGAATCCATCTTCCCGTTTGGCGGGGCGCTTGGTGTAGCTGCCTTCGCGCTTGGCGTATCCGCCGGCGCGTCCGCCTTCGCGTTTGGCGAAATCACCGGCGGGTTTGCGGGTGGAAGTGGCAGGCTTGCGGTCAAAACTGCCCGCGGATTTGGTGTAGGCGCGCTTCGGACGGTCTTCAGAGGCTCCAGAAGGCCTGGGGGCGAAGTCTCCGGCAGGCTTGCGGACGTAGGGACGCTTGGCGGCGAAGCCGGAATCGCTGCGCATGGAATCGCGGCCGAACTCGGGGCCGCGGGGACGCGCAAACGCGGGACGGTCAGCACGATCTTCCCGTGGAGTGAAGGGACGGGCGGCGGGACGCTCCGCAGAAGGGTATGCCGCTCCGGAGGCGGCTGCTGGCCGGAACGCGGCGACTGAGGCTGTTCCGGCAGCGGGCTTGCCGCGACGGCCCTTGACGAAGCGGGCGGCATCCACACGGGGTGCGCGCTCGGGACGATCATCACGGCGCTTGACCTTGATGGGCTTGGGCTTGAAGGGCGTGTCGAGCGACTTGCGAAGCTGGTTGACCTCTTTGGGCGTGAGGTGGCGGAATTCGCCGGGCTCGACATCGAGAGTGAGCGAGCCGTAACGGACGCGCTTGATCTTTTCGATGTGATAGCCGATCTGCTCAAACATGCGGCGGATCTGGCGGTTGCGGCCTTCGGTGAGAGTGACCTCATACCAGGGGTTTTCCTGGTCCACGGCGAGCTGGATGGCGGCGGGCTGGGTAAGGATGGCGAAGGAGCGGCGCTCGACGCCGGGCTGCTTCTTGCCGCGCGCTCCGGTAAGACCGGGCTCGGGGGGCAGCATGATTCCGTTGCGGAGCTTGTCGATCTCCTCGTCGGTGGGCTTGCCGCTGACCTTGACCATGTAGGTTTTGGCGACGTGCGAGCCGGCCTTGGTCAATTCGGCCATGAGGTCGCCATCATTGGTGAGGAGGAGAAGTCCTTCGCTCATGTAATCGAGACGGCCGACGGGAAAGACCCGCTCGTCCACGCCCTTGAGCAGGTCCATGACGGTTGGGCGGCCCTCGGGATCGCTGACGGTGGTCATGTGGCCCTTGGGTTTATAGACGGCGAGATAGACGTGGCGCTCGGGTCCGCGCAGGAGCTTGCCATCGACGCGAATTTCATCCAGACGCGGATCGGCCTTGGAACCGGGCTCGGTAATGACATGTCCGTTGACGGAGACGACGCCGGCGGCGATCAACTGCTCGGCTTTGCGGCGTGAGGCGAGTCCTGCCGCTGCGAGAATCTTCTGTAATCTCTGGGGTTTTGGTTCTTTTGCTTCCATGGTACGCACAGCCTTTCAGATAAAACCGTTCGCCTTCAGGCGATCGAAAAAATGACGCGAAACTAATACCAGGGGCATGGCCCCTGAATGGACTCCCGAATGGACTACTGTTGGCCGATGGGGTGCCCGGCCTCGGGAATGTTGCCAGGCTCGTCGTCCTGCTGCGGCTGGCTGGCTGCCGCTTCTGCTGCGGCGGGAGATTGCGCTGCATCTGACTCAGGCAACTCCGTGGTTGGTTGCGGCTCCGGTGTGGAGGACGCTGGTTCGCCGGCTTCCAGGTTCTCCGGCTCGGGTTGAGCTTCAGGCTCAAAGAGCGAGGGGGTTTCCTGCGTCTCGGAGGCTGTGATCTCGATGGTTCCGTCAGAGGCGAGTTGTGAGAACTCCTCCATGCTGGGCAACTCATTCACGTTGTTGAGTCCGAAGCGGAGGAGAAAGTCCTTGCTGGTTTTGTACTGCATGGGCCGTCCGATGACCTGCTTGCGTCCGGCGGTGGTGATGAGCTTGCGGTCGAGCAAGGTGCCAAGCACGCTGCCGGATTCGACGCCGCGAATGTCACTGATTTCCGGGCCGGTGACGGGCTGCTTGTAGGCGACGACGGCGAGCGTCTCCAGGGCGGCAAGAGAGAGACGGATGGGCGGTTTGAGGCTCTTGGCAAAGGCGCGGACCACGTCATGATGCTCGGGTTTGGTGGCCATACGGAAGCCTCCGGCGACCTGACGGATCTCCATGCCACGGTCTTCGCTGGCGTAGTCGGTAACGAGTTCGATGAGAACTTCACGCACACGCGCGCGAACGGCCTTGTCTTCGGCGATTTCCTGCTCGGACTTTTTAGGCTGGCGCTTGCGCGAAGTTGTCTCCGGGGCGGCGACGGCGGCGGAGTCGGCAGGAACGGGTTCGGCGGGAGCTGCGTCTGGGGCGGCGTCGGGCGCTGCCTCGGCGGCAGGCTCGGGGCCGGTGACTTCGGAGGCTTCCCCGGCGGCTGGTTCTTCGCTGGTTGCGGACTGCGCTTCGTCCCCGGCGGGCACGGCGCCGACTGATGGTGCTTCTTCGGGCGCTTCTTCCGTCGGCATCAGTGGGCCGGACTCAGGGCAGAGCGCCTCGGCGGGGTCCGTGGAAAGCTCGGGGAGGAGGGTGCTTTCCTCGGAAGCGGTCTCCTCGGACTGGGCGGCCAGGGCTTCGGCGGCATCGTCGGCTTTGACGATGGCGGCATTTTCACTGGCGGAGGCCAGGTCGGCGAGGACGACGTCTTTCAACAGAACAGAGATCTGCTCCAGCGTGACCGGCTCTTCGGCCGCGTAGATAATGGCCTCGACTTTTGCTTTCAAACTCATCTTGACTCGCTTCTCAGAAACGAACTTTTATTATTGCCAATCGTCGCGGACAGCTGATCCGCCTTCATCGACGAGACGGTCAAAGCCGGTGGATTTTTTCAAAACAACCTCGCCGAAGACATCATCCTGCCGGCAGACCACGGCCTGCAAGCGGATCATCTCGAGGATTGCGAGAAACGAACAGATCAGCGCCGGACGGGAGCGCAGGTGCCGCAGCAACTGCCTGAGCCGGATCGGCCGGTCCTCGACCATGAGACGGCGGCGAACGTATTCAATCATCTGGCCGACGGTGACGGCTTCTTCACTGAACTCGAGGGTGGGGCGGTTCTTGGCACGCTCAAGAATCTGCTGGAAGGTTCGCACGAGGTCAATGACGTCGGCGGAGAGTTCGGCCTCGGTGCCTTCGGCGTCACGGAAGTCCTTGAGCGCGGAGTTGGTGAGAACCGCTTCTTCAAGCTGCTGCTTCTGCAGGAGCATCTGCGCGGCCTGCTTGTAACGCTCGTGCTCAAGAAGGCGATTGACCAGTTCGAGACGGGGATCCTGCTCGTCGGCAGGAGCGTCGGGATCACGGGGCAGCAGCATCTTGGACTTGATCTGGATGAGCAGGGAAGCCATGTAAATGAATTCCGCGGCGAGATCGATATCGAAGTTGCGGATGTGCTCGACATAGGCCAGGTACTGCGCGGTGATCTGCGCGATGGGAATGTCATAGATGTCGATGTCCTGCTTGCGGATGAGGTCGAGCAGAAGGTCGAGCGGGCCGTCATAGACGCTGCCGACGCTCACCGAGAAGGGAAAAATTTCGGCGAGCTCGGGCACGGGCTTGCGCGCTTCCTGCTTTGCGTTCTTCGCCGAGTCCGTTTGCTTTGCAGGGGGCGGAGAGGGCGGCGTGGTGGGCTGTTCGCTCATCGGCTATTCCGCGGACTTCCCCGTCGCTGGGGGTAACGCTACGCTGCCTGTCGCTGACGCCGGGGGTAACGCTGTGCTGCCCGCCGCAGGCGCTGGCTGAAAGCTCAGCGACATGTGCATGGACTCGCGGACCTCAACGAGGGTTGCGTCGGCGGCCAGGCGGGCACGGGCGGAACCGGCTTCGAGGATATCCCAGGCAAGGCGCGGATTGTCTTCGTACCGGCGGCGGCGCTCCTGGATGGGGTTGAGAACGGCGACAATGTTGTCAGCGACCCAGCCCTTGCACTGGATGCATCCGATGCCGGCGGTGGTGCAGCCTTCACGGACGTTGGCGATGGTTTCCGCGTTGCTGAATATTTTGTGGAGGTCGCCGACGGGACAGATATCGGGATTGCCGGGGTCGGTGCGGCGGACGCGGGCCGGATCGGTGACCATGGTCTTGAGCTTCTTGCGGACTTCGACCTCGGGATCGCTGAGCAGGATGGAGTTGCCGTAAGACTTCGACATCTTGCGGCCATCGGTGCCGGGGAGCTTGGCGGCAGGAGTCAGCAGCGGGCGCGGCTCGGGGAAGACGTAAACGCGCTCTTCGTCGGGCGCAGTGCGGTCCACGGGATACTGGCGCTGCACATCAAGCCAGTAGAACTGGTTGAAGCGGCGCGCGATTTCGCGGGTGATTTCGACGTGGGGAACCTGATCCTCGCCGACCGGGACGTAGGAAGCCTGGTACATCAGGATGTCCGAGGTCATGAGGACGGGATAGCCGAGGAATCCGTATGTGTTAAGGTCCTTTTCCTTGAGATTCTCCTTCTGCTCCTTGTAGGTGGGGACGCGCTCGAGCCATCCGAGCGGGGTCATCATGGAGAGCAGGAGGTGGAGTTCGGCGTGTTGGGGCACATGCGACTGGATGAAGATGGTCGCTTTCTCGGGATCGAGGCCGGCGGCGAGCCAATCAAAGGCCATCTCCAGGATGTTTGCCTTGACGCGCGAGGTGTCAGCGTAGTCGGTGGTGAGGGCGTGCCAATCGGCGGCGAAGAAAAAACATTCGTATTCGTTCTGGAGCCGGGTCCAGTTCTGCAAGGCGCCGACGTAGTGGCCGATATGGAGCTTGCCCGTGGGGCGCATGCCGCTGAGTACGCGGCGATTCACAGCTTGAGTTGCTTCTGCCGACATCCGTGTCTCTCTCGGGAAATCCTTCGGAAAAGTGAGGCTGGCGTTGACGGCCTAGCCCGCGGGCAGCAGACACAATCCGGCAATCGCCGGAGAAGCTCTACAACATGCCCGAAACCTTGATACTACCATGCCGGGAGGGGGAGAGAGGGATAGAGCGGTGTCTGAGGGAGTGAGAGAGTTGCGAGTAGGGGGAGTTGTGCTAGAAAGGATGCATAATGCGAATCAAGCTGAAATACGCACTGCCTTTGGTGCAAATGGTGGTGGCTTGGGCGGTGATGGACTGGACATGGCTGTTCCACTATTTCGCGTTTAATAACTGGGGGCCGACGCCGCCGATGTGGTTCGTGGCGATGATAGATTTCCCCGCCTCGGAAATATTGCTTTTGGCACTCCGGTGGAGCGATCTCGGTCGATTGGGTCTGTGGCTGTTTATCGCGCTGGTTGGCGTGCTGTGGTATTGGGTGCTGAGAAACGTTGAGGAGTGGCGGGAGACGGGAAGGTTGTGGCTGCATGACCGCCGAGCCGCACGGGTTGCGGAGGATATGGCGCTGATCGCGTTCGGATGCATCTCGCTGGCAGTCGCACAGATGGATTTCCATCTGCAAATCGTCTTGGAAGGGCCACGGGCGGCGGGGAGGTTGTGGCCCTGGGCGGCCGGCGCAGTGTTGTGCAACCTGGGATGGTTTGTGGGGCTGGTGTTTTTCTTTGGGCGTGACATGGTTCAGACCCTGTGGAGCAAGAACTCAAACTCAAACAAAACTTAGCGTTGAGTGATGGTGACCTGATTGGGGCCGATGGTGGCGGAATCGATACGGTTCTTGAGGGGAAAGGTGGAGTCCATGCCAACGGCGCCGGCGTACTTGGGGCGGAGATACCGGGCTGCGAAATACTCAAGGGCGATGCGGGGAATCTCGACGCCGTCGAACTGGACAGACTCGACGTGTACGGTGCCGATTCCATTGGAGGCGGAAGCCTGGGCGGTGGCAGTGACATGGTGCTTGCCGGTGAAGAGTTGCAGCAGGGGATTGTTGCGGGTGCGGTTGGCGGTGAGGCGGTCGAAGTCCACCTCGGCGTCGCCAAGGATCCGCGTGGGCTGGGCAGTGATGTGGACGCTGGTGACGCCGTCAGGCATCTTCACGCCACCCTCGTTGAGGTAGGCGTTCCACTCGGCGGCAGTGAGGACGGTTGGGCGGGTAGAGGGATGTTCGCTGCGTCCATTTTCGGCGATCCATGCGAACTTGTGCTGGGCGTTCAGGAAGGCCGGAGACTTAGCTTCCTGAGCGTAGGCGGCGAGGAGAAGAGCAGCGAAAATAAAGGGTGCAACGATGGAGCGAATGTGTTTCATCTACGCCTGGCTCGGGTGGGCGGCGCCGCGGGGAGCGCGCTCGGTTGCGGCTTGAGGAGCGATCCGGCCACCTTGGAGACCGAGCCGTTTTCCTGCTTAAACTCCAGGTCGAGTACGGCGTCGCGTGAGGCGGTCCCGCTGAGTTGGTAGATGCCGGCGGGGGTCGTCCATTTGCTGGCGGAGATGGTCCAGCCGTCTTTATCCAGCCCGGCTTTGCCTTCGCCGGTGAGAATGCGGAATGGAGTTTTGCCGTCGGGAGATACCTTCAGAAGGCCGCCGCTCCATGAGAAGTCGGATTGGACGAGAGCAGAGTTGGCAAGCGCGACGGCGTCCCAGCCAGCCATCTCCAACTTGTAGGTGAAGCCGACGGTTCCGGTGCCGAAGGAAGCTTTGAGGAGAGTTCCGAGCTTTTCGGCCTGGAGGCGGGTGGCGGTTCCGGTGCTTTGGTACCGAGGCTCAGTTCCGTTGAAATTGATAGTCCAGCCGCTGGAGACCGAGCCGCCGCAGAGATCGGCGCGGGTGTTTTTCAATTCAAGCTCGCCGTTCGCGATGGAGAATGCGGTGTCAAGGTCGGTGCCTGCGGTGTTTCCCAGGGTCAGCCTGTGGGCAGTGAAGTGGCCGGTGGCGTGAAGATTGGCAATCACGTTATGGCCCGCGCCGGGGGAGCCGAAGAGGCTGTACCAGGGGCGCTTCTTGAGCCGGGGATTGAGCACGTCGTTCCAGCGCTCCGGGTTAAATTCGTCGGTAGCGAGATCGAAGGTGGATTCGCAGGGCGAGTCGCCGTTGCAGGAGCGGGGAAAGCTGGCACTGCCGGTGAGAGACAACTTACCGACAGATGCGGAGGCATTGCGCAGGGTGAAGCGGGCGCGGTCCAATTCAACGCGGGCGCTGGAGATGTCAAGGGGGGCGGAGAGTCCCGGGACTTCGGCGCGAATGTTTTTCAACTGTGCCGTACCGGTGACCTCGGGATCGGCAAAGGCCATCCAGTTGGCGCCGATTGCCAGGTCGATGGAGGCGGGGCCGGAGAGAGCAATTTTGGGCGCGCCGACGCCGATGGCGCGGGCGAATTGCTGGAGGCGCTCGAGGCGGGCGTCTCCCTTGATGTGCAGAGAGAAGCGCTCATCGTCGAAGAGTCCGTCGACGGTAGCCGGCGTGGCTGCACCGAGCGGAAGGTCGAAGCTCTGCACCACCAACGCCCGCACGGGGTGCGCGGCCTTGTCGGAATGTCCGCGGCCGCGGCGGTGGGGCTGGGGTGCTTCGACGGTGTTGGCCAAGGCTACGGCCTTGGCTACCGCGAGATCCTTTCCCAGGACGGCGGAATGCAGAACGAGTCCATTGACGACGAGATTGCCAATCCAGTCGGAGGGGGCGTCGGTCATACGCTGGGCGTGGAATGAGGCGGCAATCGTTCCCTGCGCGGTGAGATCGTCTGGTAGATCACGCTTGGCCCGGCGGACAAGGTTGAGCAAAGCGTTGGCCGGGAGGTTGTCGGCGGTGAGCGCCAGGTCGTAGCGGGGATAGCGGAGACCGTGCATCATACCGCGCGCGGCGAGGAGTCCACCTTCAAGCGGGAGTCGGCACTCGGTGTTATGGAGCAAGTTGGCGCTGACATTTAACTCGCCATCGCAGGTGGCGTTGAGATTTCCGGCATCGCCGCTGGAGATGTCATAGCGGCGGAAGTCGCGGAGTTTGGCGGCGGTGGTGAAGTGGAGAGCGGATGGAGTTCCCGTGAACTGGGCGCTTGCTTCGAGCGCGCCGCGCCAACCGCGATCCTCGCCATAGATGAGGCGGGTGAGGTTGCCGAGTTGCACGCGTTCCCAGGTGACGGCGGCTTTCATGGGGGCGTCGCGGAGAAGACCGGCACGCTGCATGGTGACTTCGGCCTTGACGGTTCCAGTGTCTGTGACCGGCATGTCCGTGCGTACGGGGCGCGCCACGAGCCTCATGCGCCACTGATTCTCGGCCGGGCTGAAGAGGGTGAAGTCGGCCTCGGTAAAGGAGAAAACGCTCTTCTCCAGTCCGTACTTGAAATTGATGCGTCCATTGGTGGCCTCGATATAGGGGAAGCGGGTACGCGAGGCGGACGGTCCGGCAGCGGTGGGAGCGGCCTGAGTGCGCGTCGCTTTCCAGAGAAGCGATTCGAGATTCCAGCTTGCGTCATCCCGCTCGACGAGATTGAGGCTGGGATACTTGAGATTGAGGCGGGCGATCTCGATACTGCCACGCCAGAGTGAACTGAGACGCAGGTAAGCAGTCACTTCTTCGGCGTGCAGGATAGGCTCGGAGCTGTAAGCGGGATCATCGCCAATGGCGACATTTTCCATGTAGAAGCCGGGCTGAGGCAGCAGGCGCAGCTCAACGGCATCGACCGTGACAGGACGGCCGAGCGCGTTGCTCATGGACTCGATGACGCGGCCCTTATAGCGCCCGATGTTGATAAACGGGGGAAGCACGAGAGCGGCCACGGCGAGGGCGACCGCGATCAAGGCTCCCCGGCGGAGCGTCTTGCCGCTCATCTAGCGCACCACGTGCAACATGCGCGACCAGCGGGTTTCATTGAAAAAGTGAGTGAGAATGTGGAAGAAGAAGGCGACACGATCACCGATATCCGTCTTGGTGTACTGGTCATCGGGCGTCTGGAAGGACCAGTAGATAAACATGGGACGTCCGACGACGTTTTCACGAGGGATAAAGCCCCAGAAACGGCTGTCATAGCTGACGTCGCGATTGTCTCCCATGCCGAAGTATGCGCCGGGCGGAACGACTATATCGTCACCCTGGATGTGATCCTGCTGGGTGAGCTGCCAGTTGGGCGCGAGCTGATCTTCGCGGGTGGGAGGCACGGCGGGAAACTCGTCACGGTAGGGGTTGTAGTCGCCGCGGGAGTGAATTGCGTAGGGCTCGTCCTGCAACTTGCCGTTGAGGTAAACCTTGCCTCCGCGCAGGTGAATGCGGTCGCCGGGGACGCCAATGACGCGCTTGACGACAAAGAGTCCGGGCTCAGAGGGCGAGACGAAGACGACGATGTCTCCTCGTTTGGGATCGCGGTAGGGAATGATCTTGTCCACGAAGCTGGACTTGGGCGCAAGGCGCACGCGGTCGACAAAGACGTGGTCGCCGATCAGCAGGGTTCCGACCATGGACGAGGTTGGGATCTCGAAGGCCTGCATGCAAAACGTAATGATGAAAAGTCCGATGACAAGGACCGAAGCGATGGAGGCCACAAATTCCGGCATCGTTTCCTTCGGTTGCTCTGGTTGCTGCTTTTCTTCTATCGCTTTCGCCAACTTAGTCCAGTCCTGATCTGTCCGGCGTCAAGGCGCCAGGCGCAGAATCCGCCGCCAGCGCAGTTCGCCGAGCACATGGGAGATGCGGGCACGCAGAGTAAAAAGTTTATCATTCGCAGCGCCTGTTTCCACAGTGTCATCATCCGCGTCCGCGGCTTCCGCAATGCTGAAGTAGATGAGCAGAGGCCGCCCGATAATGTTTTCGCGGGGCACGAAGCCCCAGTAACGGCTGTCCAGGCTCTGGTCGCGATTGTCGCCGAGGACGAAATACTGGCCCTGGGGCACGATGAGTTCGCCGTCTTCGACGAGGGAGCGCAGGCGGTTGGCCCAGTTCACGCTGATATTTTCATTGACCCAGTTGCCGCGAGGAAAATTATCGCGGAATTCATCGGGAAAGTGCTCCTTGAAGACCACGTAAGGCTCGACGACGGCGCGGCCGTTGATGTAGAGGCGGCTGTGCCACAAATGCACGCGGTCCCCGGGGAGGCCGATGACGCGCTTGACGAAGTGCTGCGCGGGGTCCACGGGATAGCGGAAGACGACGATGTCGCCGCGGCGAATTGTGCGGTAGGGGAGAAGCGGTTTCCACTGGCCGGGCAGACCGAGACTGGCTTTATCCACCAGAAGATAGTCGCCCACCAGTAGAGTGTCTTCCATGGAGCCGGAAGGAATACGGAAAGCCTGCACGAGGAAGGTGATGATGAACAGCGCGATGGTAAGCGCGAGCAGCGTGAACTGGAGGTGAGCCATCAGGTTGCATGAGCCGCGCTTTGGCCGGGAAGAAAGCTGGGGCGCGGGAGGAGCGGCATCAGCGGGCGGCGAGCCTGGGAGAAGCAGATCGGGCGAGTCGAAGTGCGATGGCTCCGAGGGGAGATTGTTGTTCCCGCCCGTTTTGTCCGCCATGGGCTGGCTGAACTGCGGATCATCCATTCGTGCCGCCCTGGAGGTGTTCGAGGGCCTTCTGCGCTGCCAACTGGCTGGCGGCTTTCTTGGTGCTGCCGCTGCCGATGGCGGCAAATTCCGCCTCATTGCCGGGATTGAGAACGATGACCTGCATGGTGAAACTCTTGCGGTGGGCAGGCCCTTCTTCGCCGACCATTTCATAGCGCGGCTCGGGGCGGCCGCTGGCGCGCAGGGTTTCCTGGAGGCGGGACTTGTGGTCGGCGACGAGGACTTCGTTTTCCGCGCCGGAAAGGCGCTCCAATTCAGGCTCCAGAATGTGAGAGAGGACAAAGGCGCGCGCGACGTAGAGACCGCCGTCGAGGTAGAGCGCGGCGAGCAGAGCTTCCACGGCGTCGGCGAGGACGGCAGCCTTGCGGCGGCCCCCGGTTTTCTCTTCGCCCCTGCCGAGCCTCAGGTAGCTGCCAAGGTTCAATTCCGTGGCGGAGTGCAGCAGGTGGTTGGAGTTGACGAGGTGGGCGCGCAGCTTTGACAACTCGCCCTCCCGGTATCCGGGGAAACGCTGAAACAGTTCCTGGCTGGCCACAAGTTGCAGAACGGCGTCCCCGAGAAACTCAAGCTGTTCATTATCCTTTGTGGCTTCCGTACTCTCGCGCGCGAAGGAGCTATGAGTGAGCGCCTGCTGCAACAGCTCGCGATTGGCAAACTGATAGCGCAATGCCTGTTCGAGATCGTCGAGCGGAAGCTGCTTCATAGGGACAATTCTTGAAAACAAAACTCCCGCGCCGGAAGGCCGCACGCGGGAGTTGCAGATTACTTGATTGTGGTGGAAGAAAGTTTATCGAGACGCGATCTTTCCTGTTCAGCAAGCTGGCGGATCTGGCTGCCGTCCTCGGAGGCAGCAATGGCCTTGGTCACGGCTTCCATGGCTGCGCGCATGTCTCCGCTCTTGTCGTTGGCGACGGCGAGGCGAAGCCAGACGACGCTATCGGTGCGCTCTTTCTCTTCGGCGGCAGCGGCGTTGTACTCCTTGATGGCTGCAAAATAGTCCAGTTTCTTGAAAGCAACATCGGCGAGAACTTCGTGAGCGGTGCCGCGGATATCGGCGAGAGCAACGGCAAACTGTTGAGGCGTGAGGTTGGATGGCTGCACGATGTCGCCGACGTGCTGGAGCGCGCTGCGCGCGTCGGCGGTGGCCTCGGCGAGGCGGTCATCGCGGTCGAGGTCACTCTCATGGGTGCGCTCGGCAAGCATCTGAGCGGCAGTGAGCAGAGCCACCGCATTGCCGGGATCGTACTTCAGCACGGTCCGAGCCATCTCCAGGGTTTTGTCGGGGTTTCCGGCTTGCTGGTAGAGTCCCATGGCTTGTTGGAAAAGGATGGAGCGCAGATCGCTGTTGGGGAATTTCTCGGCGAAATCGGTTGCCGACGCTTCGAATTTGGCGGGCACGGTCTGCGCGGCAGCGGCTTTGTAGGCGTCGTACTCGGCCTGGGTTTTTGGCTGGGGCGATTTGTTTGAGGCGAGCTTTGCGGGTGCCGCCGCATTCGGGGCTGCCTGCTGGGTTGCAGGCTGAGCTGCGGATTGCGGCAAAGCCGGGGCCATGGTAGCTGGGAACAGGATCGCGGCCGTGCATAACATCTTCGCTAGGTTCAAGGTCATTCTCCGTTATTGCTCGCTGGGATGGCGGACAGGCGGTTGGTATGCCTGTCGCAATCCTTTTTCAGCCGCTGCTTTCAGATCGGGTGGCCCGCCGGCATCGAGGGCGGTGCGATAGTGTTCGACTGCTTCCTGGCGATGCTCCTGCATATCGAGGATTCGACCCAGGTAAACGTGAGACCAGCCGCGGATTTTGGCATCGCTGGAAGCGGTGGCGGCGCGCTCGAAGAAACCGCGCGCGTCCTCCAGTTTTCCGCTGGCGACAGCGGCGCGCGCCAGCACGAAGAGCGCTCTTCCCTGGTCCTCATGATTCTGGAGGGCCTGCTGGGCATAGTTGCGCGCCCCTTCAATGTTGCCGCTATCGAGCGCGCGCTCCGCGAGGTCGACCATCATTTCATTGTGCTGGCTCTTACGCACGAGTTCGGGTGTGCCGGTCTTAAGAAAGGGTATGGTGGCGGCAAATTGCAACTGCTGGTCCAAGTTGATGTCGTGCAGCCAGTCGGCGTAGGACTGGTCAAAGCCGACCTCGTCGCCTTCAAAGATGACCAGCTTGCTATAGAAATACTGGGTCAGGATGAATCCCTGCCGGGTGGCGTCCCAGGCGAACTGCTCCTTGGGTTTGTTGGGGCCCTTTAGACCGCCGAGCTGACGCGCCTCGATGGCCTTGATGAGGGACTCGGTCAGCAGCAGGCCCATGTCAAAGCGATAGGTTTCCTCCAACGGGGCCTGCCTGACGGAATCCAGAAGTGGAGCAAGTCGTTGCAGGGTGGTACCGCGGGTAAGCACCTTGGCGTCCAGGATGTAATGCAGGTACATGTGGCGAATCTGGTCGAGGCGAACGGGAGCGGAACTGGCGGGCGAAATCACCATGTAGTAATCGTCGGCGTAGTTGCGCGAGTTGACTTCACTGGGAGCAGCCAGCGGTTCGACGTAGACGACGAACTCATGCTTGTTGTATCCGCTGAGATTGCGTTTCAGGTAGAGATCGGTAGAAAGCAGCGTGTCATTCAGCGGCTTATGCAAGCGCTGGACCAACTTCTCGTAATCAGGGCGGTGGCGCTGCCAGATGGAATCGAGAGCGGCGGCATCGCTAAAGTGCTTCAGCAAGGGAAGAAATCCGAGGACAAAGATTGCGTCGGGAGGCAGGTTGCTTTCCCTTGTGCGCAATTCGATCTTTGGACTGTCTTCCAGGTTGAGGCCGAGCGAGACGTAGTTGGAAAGCGTATGCGAAGCAGTGTCCTGCTGGTGATCCTCGTAAAAGGCGCACATATTGCGGAGGGCGGACTGCGCCTCCTGCGATTGGGTGGCCTTCAATACCTCGCCACGAATCTGCTCACGCAAAGGGATGGACTGCGAAAGGTCCGCGTCATAGCCACAGGCATTGATGGCGGCCAGGACAGAGAAGAGTCCCTCGCTGGTCTCCACGCTCATGCGGGGTGGTTGCTGGGCAAGGGCCGGCAGCGCAAGCATGGCACAGAGGACGAGCAAAATCGAAAGGCGGTTTTTCAGGGAAGCCTCCAGCGTCGTGTCTTTATGAACTCGCGTCTTTGGAGTCAGTGTAAGAGGTGCGGGCCGGGGAAGCAAATAGCAGCAGTCCGGCGGAGGCTGGAGGAGGGGAAGATTCCATCGTTTCCAATAAGGCGACTTGGAAAAAGCGCCGACTACGGAACTGCATCAGCCACCGACATTGATATTGGAGAACGAGATGACAACGCGTCCGCTGGTCGGCAGCCCGAAGCTGGTTGCAGGACGGAACTGGGTGAAGATCAAGGCGTTCTTCATTTCGGAACTCAGTTCGGTCTGTCCAGGGGCGCTTAGAACTCGATAATCCTGTACGCGGCCGTGGGCGTCAATGACGGCCTCAACGAGAATGGCATCGCCGTTGGTGGCGCCACTCTCGAGTCCGAAGGGCGCCGAGGTCATCTCCGGAGGGGTGTAGAGCATGGTTGGAACATCGTTGACACTGGAGAGGTGCGCGGGCACCAACACACCGATCAAAAGCCCAAAGATTAAAACGGCGGAGAGCAGCCCGGCGGTAGCAGGGAACATGAATGCGTTGAGAGCGTTCTCCCAGCGCACAAGGAGGCTCTCCCAGCGGCTGTGGCGGCGCGCCGCCAGTTGCTGGGAAATAGCGACCTTGAGACGCAATGCGAGGTCGGACGGAGCGGCATGCGGCGCCATGTTAGCCATCATCCAGCGGGTGCGGCGCAATGCAGAATACTCCGCGTTACAGCGCTCGCACTCAGCCATGTGCTGGTTGAGCGCGTAAACCTGCCGGCTTTCCAGCATCGAGTCCAGCATTGGAGAAAACAACTGCTTCGATTCAGAGCACTTCATGGCGTGACCTCGATCTCCCGATTCCCCTGCGCGAGCTTCCGCGCGCGGCCTTTTTCGTCCGCACCCGTGGAGGTTCCTGCTTCCGGGCCCAGCTCGTGGGCATAGCGCTCCAGTCTCTTACGCAGCGCTTCGCGTCCGCGCACCAGCCTGGACTTGACCGTGCCCAACGAAGTTTCGGTCATCTCCGCGATTTCTTCATAAGACAGATCTTCGATGTCGCGCAGTACCACGGCCGTACGATAATGCTCGGGTAACTCCTTCAACTCCTGCTCCACCCGCGCCCGCACCTGGCCGCGAACCACACGGTCGTAGGGCGACTCGGAGCGATCCACCAGACTGTCGCGCAAGTTCGTTGCGCGGCCATCCGTGTCGCCGGGCAGCGGCTCCATGGAGAACTCCTGCACCTTGTGGCGGAAGAACCAGCGGCGGCGGTTGCTGGCTTCATGGATGGCGATGCGGTACATCCAAGTCTTCAGGCTGCTCTCGCAGTTGAAGTTTGGCATTCCGCGAAAGACCTTGATGAAAACTTCCTGGGTTGTGTCCGGCGCATCGGTGGGATCGTCGAGGATTCGGTAGACGAGGCCGTAGATTGTCTGGTGATAGCGTGCGATCAGCCGCGTGTAGGCATCCTCGCTCCCCGCCTTCAATTCGGCGACGATCGAAGCATCTTCCGGGCGCATTTCCCATGCGCTGGCCAGTTCGCCCACGGTCGTGACTCCTACGGCACTCACCGTACGACCTCCATGTTAATCCTGTACGCTCCCTGCCAACAACCTGCGCGGGCTACGCAAACCTCTGAAATCTCCAGAGCGCACCCACAGTAGCTGTTTGCCGGCTGCTTATCCGTCCTGCTTTCCTGCAAGGTGGAGCCGCGCCCATCTCCGGATAACCTGTCCTCGGTGTTTATAGACTCCGGCGGAAGCGGAATTGTTCCCGGAATTCACAAAATATGGTGGGATTGGCGGGCGAGACTCAGTTGACCGGACTCTGGGCCGGGGGCGGGGAGGCTTTGGGTTTCTTCCTCGACTTCGGCGGATCGTCGTTCACGACGATCTTGGTGACTGGCTTCGGCGCGGTTGCCAGGGTTGCAACCTTCGCCCGCAGGCGCGCGAGTTCGGCATCATCCGTGCCAGCAAGCAGGTCTATCCGCTCGGCCATCTGGTGGCGGAGGTGGTCGAGCTGGGAGATGTCATCAGCGAGAGAATCGTATTGCTCGCGGGCACCGAAGGCACCAGCCGACTCAACCAGCGAGGAAAAAGTGTCATAGAGGGCATTCAGGTTGCGATAGAGGCGGAAATTGGCGATGAGAGAAGCAGGCGACGACTGGAGTTGCTGGATCAGGTCAGGTACAGCGTTGGAAAGATTGCGGCGGATGGACTCCGCGGTTGCCTGGGCCTGCTGCCTTCCGGTGGCGTCGATCTTCCATTTATCTATCCGCAGACGGGCGACGTCTGCATTGGACTTGGAGGACGATGCCTGTATCTGTTGCAGAATCTCGGCGAGGGGATGAGCCTCGGTGAATGCGCTGCGCGGGTCGTTGGCGACCGGGGTGGCGGCCTGGGGACCCTGCGACTGTCCGGGTACATGCGTCGCGCCTCCGGGTGACTGCCCCCAGAGCGTCGAACAAGCAAACAAAATGCAGACAGTGATCCTTCTTCTCATGTCTCCGGGGGCTTTCTATGTGCGAAGCGGCTTACAGGTAAGATGCGCGACGGAGAATGAATGCTGCCATGAATTAAGAGGGCTTCAAGGCGTCAATGACACGGATCAATAAATGCAAAGGGTCAGAGGAGGCAGCAACGGGGCGAGGCGGAGGACAGGTGAGCGCCGGCGGACAAACAGAGTTCGACAGGTCCGGTCTGTTACCGAACCTCGCAGAGAGGGGAGTTCGCGCCTCACGGAAACAACTTTCGGTTTGCTTTGATGGACGGCCGGTGACGGTGTCAATTTTTTTTCGGGACGATTTCCTCCCGTTCTCTTGTTCAGGATGCGATCAGAACTGGGCCGATTCTTACCAGATGTGTAAGCGTTACATCGCAGGCAATGAGCCTGGGAGCCTTTCGCCCCTGCCATGAGTTCTGTAAATCATTAAGAATCAGTTGATTTCATGATCTGCTCTGGCGACGAACGAAGGCAGGAGGCAGTCCACAATTTACTGAAAATGTCGGCCCATAATTTTCTACACAGTAGTTTTTATGTAGCACCTAGCGGCTCTACCACCTCAGTGCTGCTACTCCGGTTTCGCTTTTTTGCATCAATAGATTCAGAGTGCCTGCAATGAGCAGTAGCAGACAGTCAACGGCCTACGAAAATTCAACGCAGGCTTCACGGCGACTTCACTTTTAGATCCGTTTGCAGAGCGTTTCAAGAGGACTCGGCTATGAGCAGAGACAGTGCGCAGGGCTTAGCGCAGGTGTGTGGTTCGATCTCGAGTTGGAAAAAGTGGGCCATTGTGCTTGGGGTGGTCCTCCTAGGCGCGATATCGATGGAGGCGCAGGCACTGCCGCGCCAAAGCCGGATCGCGCCGGAACTTTCGTCGAAACCGTCGGTTGAACTCGCGGGATCGGTCAATCCGATGACGGCAAGGGCTGTTGATCTGGGAGCGGTGAACTCCAATCTTCAGTTGAGTTCGCTGACTCTGAACATTTCACTGAGCGCCGCACAGCGTCAGGAACTCGCCACGCTGCAGATAGCACTACAAGACAAGAAATCTCCGCAGTATCACAAATGGCTAACGCAGGCCGAGTACGGTGCGCGCTTCGGCCTGGCGGAGGCGGACCTTAGTCATCTGAAATCATGGCTAACCGCACAGGGCTTCACCGTGAGGGGCGTCTCAAAGTCGCGCAACGCGATTACCTTCAGCGGTAAAGCATGGCAGGTGGAGTCGGCTTTCCACACCCAGTTGCACCAATACAAACTGAATGGCGAGACCCACTTTGCCAATGCGACAGCCCTCCGTATCCCGGCACCGATCGCATCGCTGGTGATGAACGTGCGCGGAGTGGACGACTTCCGCCCGAAGCCGCAGTTGCGGAAACCGGTGGCACAGCCGAACTACACGGTCAGCTCGAGCTTGGATTTTCTGTCTCCGGGCGACTGGGCAACAATTTACAGCCTGAACGCGGTGTATAGCGCGGGCTTTGACGGCACAGGCACGGATGTGGCGGTGGTAGGACAAAGCTATGCGCCGCAGTCCGACATTGACAACTTCCGCACGGCCTCCGGACTGCCGGCGACGAACCTGAATTACGTTTGCCTCCCAGCGACCACCGTGCCCTGCACTGATGCCGCGAGCATGGCGACCGGCTTCCTGGCGGAAGCGGATCTGGACATTGAATGGGCGGGCGGCATCGCGCCAAACGCGATGGTGGATTACATCTATGCCCCGGCCGATGACCCGAGCCTTGGCGTTCTCGACGCGCTGCAGTATGCGATTCAGAACTTCACGACCGCCACGGGAAGCGTGGCGCCAATCATCAGCATGAGCTACACGTTTGGCTGCGAAGCGAACTTCCCGCTGCTTCCGCTCATGGATGCGCTGGGACAGCAGGCAAGCACGCAGGGGCAGACACTGGTGGTTTCCGCCGGTGACTCAGGCGCCGCGGGCTGCGATACGGCCAACGATCCAACGGTGACCTCGGCGACGGGTGGACTTGCCATCGAGGTTCCTGGAGACTCTCCGAACTATACGGCTGTGGGCGGAACGATGTTCTCGGGAGATGTGGGCGACCCAGCGTCTTATTGGACCCAGACGAACGGGCTGGTGAACTCCGCGATCCTCTACATTCCGGAATCTCCGTGGAATGAATCATCGCCGACGACTGGCTTGGCGGCGGGCGGAGGCGGTGAAAGTACGGCGCCTTATATAGACCCGACCACCGGTCTTCCGACCGGCGCATTGCAGTTCCCCCTGCCGAGCTGGCAGAGCAACCTGGTCTATGGCGCACTGGGCCGGTTGGTGCCGGACGTCTCCTTTTCCACAGCGGCAGGGCACGATGGATACATGACCTGCACGTCGGATGAATCCGCCACCGATCTATCACTCTATGGAGCAGAGTGCTTCAATGGAGGCTACGTCAGCGCGGGTGGTTCCGTCGGACAAGCGTTCTTCCCGGTTGGCGGGACTTCGGCATCTGCGCCGTCCTTTGCTGGAATGCTGGCACTGTTTGTTCAGCGTTACGGGCCGCTTGGCAATATCAACCCGGTCATTTACAGCATTGCGACTGATCCGACGAGCTATGCCTCGTCGTTCCAGGACATCGCAAACGGGAACAACGACATTCCCTGCACGGGGGGCACGGGTTGCACCAGCGGCCTGATAGGTTTCGCCGCGACGGCAGGCTATGACGAGGCGACGGGCCTTGGCTCGGTCAACGGAAACGGCATGTTGACTTCGCTGTCAAACTTCTTCTCCCAGTCAAACTCGCTCACAACTGTATCGGCCGCGCCGAATCCGGTTGTGTTCGGGAGCACGGTTGACCTGACGGCGAATGTAACTTCGCTGGTTGCGGGAACCCTGACGGGAACAGTGACGTTCGCGACCAGCGCCTCAACCCTGGGATCAGCTCCGCTGGTGGGAGGAGTGGCGTCGCTAACCGGTGTTCCAACCACCGCAACAAACGGTCTAGCCCTTGGAACAGACACGATTTCGGCAACCTACAGCGGCGACACGAACTATCTGAGTTCGACAGGAGTTACGTCGCTGCTGGTCTCCACGCCGTATACATCGATCGTTACGGTTACGGGCGGTCCAGTGGTCTTTGGCGGCTCAGTGACGGTGACGGCAACGGTAAGCTCTCTCTCTCCGGGAATTCCAAGCGGGAGCGTGACCTTTGCAACCAACACGGTGATCCTGGGGACGGTGCCAATCGTGGCTGGAGTCGCATCTCAGACCTTTGCCGCGACGGCATTGAACGGAATCAGCCTGGGCACAAATTTGATCACCGCAAGCTACTCGGGTGATCCAAATTTCCTGCCTGCGAATGGCACGCTCGGACTAATCGTTTATGACCCGGCGCTGCCGTTGTTGCTGTCTCTCTCTTCCAATACGGCGACCGCGGGTGGCACAGGATTCACCCTGACCGCGACCGGTGCGAACTTCACTCCCACTTCAGTGATTCTCTGGAACGGATCAGTGCGTGCGACCACCTACATCAGCAGCACGCAACTCAGTGCGGCCATCAGCGCGGCGGATATAACCGCGGCTGCGACCGACCTTGTGACTGTCGCAAACCTTTCGCCCGCAGGCACATCCACGGCGCTGCCATTCACGGTGCAGTTGAGCGCTCCAATTGCCAAGATTACCAGCGCTACGACCTACCTTACGACGGACGGCAGCGGCAATTACGCATTGACGTTGACGGGTACCGGGTTCCTTCCCAGCTCCGTAGTGTATTGGAATGGAACGCCGGCGGTGACGACAACCTATATCAGTCCGGGGCTTCTCTCGGCCACTATCACATCGCTGGCTACTCCGGCGACGGTGACGGTTGTCAATCCGGCGGGTACATCGGCGGGGTTCCAACTGCAATGAGCAACGCACACAGGGTTTCGCAACGTTCCGAAGTTCATAACGAGAGTGAGCCAACCGTAA
>Ga0181519_10000034_pt1 | contig 130733 bp, 115 predicted proteins | sample PEATcosm2014_Bin_26_FD_121102 | JGI IMG/M metagenome (GOLD analysis project Ga0181519, IMG submission 121102) | Peatland microbial communities from MTU Mesocosm Facility, Houghton, MI, USA - PEATcosm2014_Bin02_10_metaG | ecosystem: Environmental > Terrestrial > Soil > Wetlands > Peat | place...
TCCCCGCACCCAAAATCGATAAAAACCCCCGTAACATCAGCATGTTGCGGGGGTTCATTTTGAGATCAAGTCGGGCGCGCCTATTCCGAAGGCCCGCTCTCTAGCGGCAGCCCCGCTTCGCGCCACGCCTGCATCCCGCCATCAAGCGCCGCCGCGCGCCGAAAGCCGAGTTCGCGGAGTGTTTGGGCCGCCAGGATCGAGATGCGGCCGAACTCGCAACAGGTGAGAATGCGCGCCGTGGGATCGGGCAGGGCCTCATTGACACGCAACTCGAGTTGGCCACGCGGCAGATGGCGCGCGCCCGGCACATGGCCGGCGAGATAGGCGTCGCGTTCGCGAACATCGAGCAGCGTCAGGCCAAGATCGCCCGAGGCCACGCGTTCGGCGAGCTCGCTCATTGAGAGAAATGGCGTGACCGCGCTGGCCTCGGCCAGAAGCTGGGCCACAGTCTTGCCTCCGCTCATATTGGTGCGCAGCGCCTCGGTCAGATGGGTGGGGGCGCTCAGGTTGAGATGGTTCATCATCTCCACGAAGGCGGCCTTGCTCGGCTGCTGGAGTCTGGGGTTGGCGGCGATCTCGTGGCCGATGGTCGAATGGGTGCGTCCCTTGTAGTCGTGGGCGGGATAGACCTCCGTCGCCGGATCCAGCTTCAACAGCGATGAGAACAGGCTCTCATAGAGCGCCTCCGGATCGCCGGTCGGCAGATCCGTGCGGCCGGTCCCCTCGATCAGCAGGGTGTCGCCGGTGAAGACCCGGTCATCCATCACCAGGCAAAGGGAATCGCGCGTGTGGCCCGGGGTGAAGAGGGTGCGGAGTTTGAGGCCGCCCACGAGCAGCACATCGCCGTCCTCCAGCCTCATCTCCACATAGGGCGCCGGGCTCAAACGGCTGGCCGCCACCGTCGCCCCCGTGGCCGCGCCCATGGCCTTGGCGCCGGAGAAATGGTCGGCATGGGTGTGGGTGTCGATCACATAGCGCAGACGCAGGCCATCCCGCGCCAGAAGGCCAAGGTAGTGATCGATGCGGCTGGCCTCTGGGTCTATCAACGCCGCCGAACAGGTGTCCGTGCAACCCAGCAGATATGAGCGACAGCCACCCGTCTCGATCGTCTCGAAGATCATCTCCGCCGCCGGTCGCCGCTTCCGAGGCTCAATGGCCGGGCTGTTTGGTGGTGCGAAGATAGGGCTTGTGGGTTTTGAAGCCGGGGAAAAGCTGCTTGGCGTCCTCGTCGCTGACCGCTGGCGTGATGATTACGTCCTCGCCCTGCTTCCAATCGGCCGGCGTCGCCACCTTGTGCGCCGCGGTCAGCTGCATCGAATCGATCACCCGCAGGATCTCGTGAAAGTTGCGGCCCGTGGTCATGGGATAGACCAGGATCAGCTTGATCTGCTTGTCCGGCCCGATGATGAAGACGTTGCGCACCGTGGCGTTATTGGCCGCCGTGCGGCCTTCCGAGCCGCCCTCGGTGTCGGCCGGCAACATGCCGTAGAGCTTGGAAACGCTCAGATCGGCGTCGGCGATGATCGGGAAGTTCGGCGCGTGGCCCTGCGTCTCGGCGATATCGGCCGCCCAGCGGGCGTGGTTGTCGGTGGGATCAACGGAGAGGCCGATCACCTTCACGCCACGCTTGTCGAATTCCGGCTTCAGCCTGGCCACGGAGCCCAGCTCGGTGGTGCATACCGGGGTGAAGTCCTTGGGATGGGAGAACAGCACCACCCAGCTGCCATCGGCCCATTCGTGAAAATGGATCGGCCCTTCGGTGGAGTCCTGGGTGAAATCGGGCGCGATCTGATTGAGTTTCAGGGTCATGATTTCGGTTCTCCCAAACGCATCGCTCTCTTAGCCTGAACGCCTTTGCGCCTCAACGAGGGGCGTTTCCTAAGGCGGTCCAGGAATTGCGGCGCGAGACGGGGCGAAGCGGGCCTGTCGATCACCCGGTCCCTGGTAATAGAGCGCGATGGTCAGGAAGATGATGATGGCCAGCGCGCCGATGCCGATCCACAGCAGCGGCATGATCGTCTCGCGGCTCTGGGCCCGCGCCTCGTCGCCCGTGGGCGGCAGATCATCGATGTCGGCCGGTGGGAGCCGATCTTCGTAGTCGCGCATGCCCTAGACTAGCACATCCGAGCGATCGACACCGCGCCGCTTTCGTCAAAATCGCCTAGGTCGATGCTTCCTCGTGATCCAGCAGCCAGCGCTTGCGCCACAGGCCGCCGCCGTAGCCGGTGAGCGCCCCGCTCGCGCCGATCACCCGATGGCAAGGGATGACGATGGCCACCGGATTGGCGCCATTGGCCAGGCCCACCGCGCGTGACGCCGTCGGCCGGCCGATGGCGATCGCCTGGGCGCCATAGCTGCGGGTTTCGCCCGGCGGGATGGCGCGAAGCACCTCCCAGGCGGCGTGCTGGAAGGGGGTGCCCCCCGTGCGTGTCTCGATAGCCTCCAGGGCCTTGAAGTCGCCGGCAAAATAGCGGTCCAGCGCCTCGCGCGTCTTCGCGGGCGCCGCGCCATCGCTCAGTTCGACCCTGCCGTGACGGAGCCGCAGAAGCCGCGCCATGCGGTCCTGAAAATCCTCGAAATCGAGGGCGACCAGGGCCCCAGATTCATCATGGACGAGCATCATCGTCCCGATCGGCGAGGTCTGGCGATCAAGCCGCAATCGCATCGTCGGCCACCCGCTTGGACGTCGTCGGCGCCCAGCTCGCCCAGAGATGTAGCGCAGCGTAGGCGCGCCAGGGCCGCCACGCCTCGGCGCGAGCGAGAAGCTCGCGCGCATTAGGCCGCCCGGCGCCGTCGTCCATGGCCCGCATCAGGCCGATATCGGCGGCGGGAAAGGCGTCCGGCTCACGCAGGGCGCGCATGGCGATATAGTGCGCCGTCCAGTCGCCTACGCCCGGCAGCGCCCGGAGGCGTGCTATCGAGAACGCCAGATCGGCGCCAGGCTCGAAAAGTTCCGGGTTCGCCGCCGCGGCGCGGGCTATCGAGGCGATGGCCGCCGCCCGGGCGCCCGGCATGCCGCCGATGGCCGCCTCGGCCAGGGCGCTCGGCCGGGGGAACAGGCTCGTCAACCCCACCTCGGTCGGGCCGTCCGGGAGGGGTTCGCCCCAGGTTTGCGCGATCTTCCCCACCAGCCGTGTGGCCGCCGGCACCGAAATCTGCTGACCGACGATGGCCCGCACCGCCAGCTCGAAGCCATCCCAGGCCCCGGGCACGCGCAATCCTGGCCGGGCGATGACAAGCGGCGCCAGACGCGCATCGCGCGACAGCGCCGCCCCAACCACCTCCGGATCGGCGTCCAGGTCGAACAGCGCGCGCAAGCGGGCCACGATCGTTGGCAGCACGTCGGGGTTCGGAAAGCGGATGTCCGCCAGCAACCCGTCTTTTCCAGGTTCGTGACTGACCCTGACGTCGCCGGTCGCTCCAGCCAATTCGATGGTGCGGTGATAGGCCCCTTCCGAGATCGCCTCGACGCCCGGAATGGCGCGCGCGGCCAGGAAGGCCAGCAACGCGTCCCAGTCGTAGGGTGGCCGATAGTCCAGGCGGCGAAGAACCGGAGTGAGCGACATTGGGGCAGGATAGCGCTTTCGGGCGCTCTGTCTGGCGGCTTTCGGACTCCATCGGCCGCCGCGCTTCACTTGAACCTGTCCGCCAGCGGCGCGAAGGTCACGGCGACCAGCGAAGGAGGCCCTCGCCATGTCTCAAACCGTGGATGATCTCATCGTGGATTTCGCCCATTGGCTGGCGCCGAGACCCAGACCCTACGCCGAAGTCATGGAGGTTTGGCGCACCTCCTGCCCCAGGCTGACGGTGTGGGAAGACGCCGTGGATCGTGGTCTTGTCGATCGCCGCGTGGGCGCCGAAGGACGGATCGAGATCGCGCTTACCGACGCCGGCCGCATTCTGCTGGAGGCGCGATCCGCTCATTGACCCGCCGGGCGATGCCTTGCCAGCGCGCGCTCCAATTCCTCCACCATCACCTGGCGCAGTGACGCCGGCGAGAGGATCTCCACCGCATCGCCCCAGGTGAAGAGATGCCAGGCCAGCTCAAGCATGCCACCGGCGCGGAAGGCGACCCGCGCCGAACCGTCCGGCTCGAGACTCACGTTTTGGCGAGCGTGAAACCGCCACGCCATCGCCTCCTGGGCTCGCGCCGGGGCGATGCGCAGCACCACTTCCTCCGGGGCGCCATGATAGATGCCGAAGCTCTCATCGGCGTAGTTGGGCAGGGAGAAGCCTGGCGGCGGCGCGGCCGGCGTCTCGCCCACCTCGACCTCGCGCATGCGGTCGAAGCGCCAGGACCTCGGCTCGCCATCGCCTTCGGCGGCCACCAGATAGTTGCTGCGCCCGAAAAGGATACCGCACGGCGTCACTTCGCGGACTCGCCCGGGTTCGCGGCCGCCGTCATAGATGAAACGAAGCGTCTTGAGTGACGTGATCGCCGCCCGTGCCGCGCCCAGCATGCCCGCGTCCTCGAAGGGCCTGGGGCCAGCATGGACGGCGATGGTCTCGGCCTGGACGAGGGCCTCCATGTCCGGAGCGATCCGCAGCCGGGCCGATGCCCGCACCGAGGCGAGTATCTTCTGCTCCAGCACCCGGAGCGCCTGGGCCCGCACGCCGGCCCCGGAGGCGGCCAGCACCTCGGCGGCGCCGCGCAGGGCCGCCAGCTCGTCGGCGTTGGGGCTTTGAAAGACGCCGTCCAGGCCGCCGGGAATGCGAAACCGCCGGGTGGGCGGATCCTCGATCTCCTCCATCTGAGGAAAGAGTTCCCGCACCGCGTCGCGCATCCGCTCGGCCGTGCGCCGGCCGACGCTCAAGGCCTCGGCCATCTCGTCCAGGGTCAGGCCCTCGGCGTTGGCGGCCAGCAGGCGCGCCAACTCCAGTACTCGGCCGGCCTTCTCGTGTCTCATGGTGGCTCCCCGCGATTCGGACGTGCGTCCGATTTTGACGCAACGAGGGCGTATCGCTGGTCCTGGGTCAAGCCCGAGGAGCCAGCCAATGACCGCTTTCGCCTATTCCCGCCGCAAGGCCTTCCGCCCCAAGGCCGCCAACGCCAACAAGGCCAAAACTCGTCGGCGCGCGCCACCCTCCAGCGCCCTGATCAACGCCGTGCTGGAGTACGCCGATCTGCGCGACGACATGGGCGGTGGCCGGGTGATGCTGCGCCTGAGCGCCGCCGCCTTGGCCGATGTCGATCTGCGAGCCTCACTCGGCGCCGAGGCAAGCCGACTGGCGGACGTCGCCGTCATCTGGGATGAGCGCGAGGAGGCGGTCTTCCGGGTTCTGGACGGCGGCCCGCCGCCTCTCGCCGCCGTGCCGACGCCGCCGCCCAGCGAGGACGATCATTTCGTGCTCACGCCGGCGGCGCTCGCCTATATCGCTCAAAGCCAGAGCACTCGGCGCAACTGACAGGAGCGTTTCGCGCGGCGCCTTCGATTGCGATATCGTGGCGCCTTGGCTTCGATCCTCTCCATCGACGACCCCGACGATCCGCGCATCACCGTCTTTCGCGAGGTGAAGGAGCGCGATGTCGCCGGCCGCCATGGCGGCTTCATCGCCGAGGGCGAGGTGGTGCTGAGGGTGCTCGCCCGCGGCCGGCTGCACCGCGCCCGGTCCGTGCTTGTCGCCCGCAAACGGACCGCGGCGCTCGCGCCGATCCTGGCGCAATTCGATGAGAGCGTGGCGATCTACAGCGCTGAACAGGACGTGATGAACGCCATTGCCGGTTTCGCCATTCACCGAGGCATCCTCGCGTTCGGCGAGCGGGCGCCGGCGCGATCTCCGGAGGCCCTGCTGACGGCCATCGACGGACCGGCGATCGTTCTCGCCCTGTTCGGAGTCTCCAATCACGACAATATCGGCGGCATATTCCGCAACGCCGCCGCCTTCGGCGTCCGCGCCGTCTTGCTCGACGGCGCCTGCTGCGATCCTCTTTACCGCAAGGCTATACGGGTGTCGGTGGGCGGCGCCCTGGAGCTTCCCTTCGCCCGCTTCGGAGATAGCGACGACCCGCTGGCCCTGCTGGCGCGCCACGGCTTCACCGCCCTGGCCCTCAGCCCCTCCGGCGCCACGCCTTTGATGAGATTAAACCGCCCGTCGCGCACCGCCGTGCTGCTGGGCGCCGAGGGCGATGGTCTGCCATCGCGCCTCTTGGCCGGCGCCCGGACCATCGCCATCCCCATGGCCGGCCGCTTCGATTCCCTCAACGTCGCCACCACCAGCGGCATCGTGCTGCATCATCTGATGTCGAGCCCGACATGACCCCGCCCATCGATTCCCCTAAGCTTTTTGCCGCCTAAGCCATTGGGGAGCGCCATGACCGCCCGCTACATCGCCGCCATCGACCAGGGCACTACCTCCTCGCGGTGCATGATCTTCGACGCCGCCGGCGCGGTGGCGGCCAGCGCCCAGACCGAGCATCGGCAGATCTTCCCCCGTCCTGGCTGGGTGGAGCATGACGCCCTGGAGATCTGGGCCAATGTCAGCGGCGTGGTATCGGCGGCGATGGCCAAGCTCGGCATCGGCGCCGCCGACCTGGCCGCGGTGGGCATAACCAACCAGCGCGAGACCACAGTGGTCTGGGAGAAGGCGACCGGCCGGCCCATCGCCGGCGCCATCGTCTGGCAGGATACGCGCACGGCGCCCCTGGTCGATGCGTTGGGTCGAGAAGGCGGCCAGGATCGTTTCCGCGCGCTCTGTGGCTTGCCTTTGGCCACCTATTTTTCCGGCCCGAAAATCCGCTGGCTGCTCGATAATATCGAAGGCGCCCGAGCCGCCGCCGAACGGGGCGAATTGCTGTTCGGCACCATGGATGCCTGGCTGATCTGGAAGCTTACCGGCCGTCATCTGACTGATGTGACTAACGCCAGCCGCACCATGCTGATGAATCTGGCGACGCTCGATTGGGATCAGGCGCTGCTCGAGGCCATCGGCGTCCCGCGCGCCATGTTGCCGACGATCGTAGCCTCGTCGGAAGTCTATGGCGAGGCCACCGGTTTGCTGGCGGGCGTGCCCGTGGCCTCCGCCCTTGGCGATCAGCAGGCGGCCCTTTTCGGCCAGACCTGCTTTTCGCCCGGCGAGGGCAAATGCACCTATGGCACCGGCAGTTTTCTGCTGGTGAACACTGGCGAGCGGCCGGTGGCCTCCCGCCACGGCCTTCTCACCACGGTCGGCTACAAGATTGGCGGATCGCCGGCGGTCTATGCCCTGGAAGGCTCGATCGCCGTGACCGGCGCCCTGGTCCAATGGCTGCGCGACAACCTGGGCCTGATCCGCGCCGCCGGCGAGATCGAGGCCCTGGCGCGGACCGTGGAGGACAACGGCGGTTGCTACTTCGTGCCCGCCTTCTCCGGCCTCTTCGCTCCGCACTGGCGCGCCGACGCCCGCGGCGTGATCGCCGGGCTCACCGCATACGTGAACCGGGGCCACATCGCCCGGGCCGCTCTGGAGGCCGTCGCCTGGCAAACCCGCGAAGTGGCCGACGCCATGGCCGCGGATTCCGGCCAGACGCTGGAAGTGCTCAAGGTCGATGGCGGCATGACGGCCAACAATCTGCTCATGCAGTTCCAGGCCGATGTGCTGGACGCGCCGGTGGTGCGACCGGCCGTACCCGAGACGACGTGCCTGGGCGCCGCGTACGCCGCCGGCCTCGCCGTGGGATTCTGGCCCGATCTGGAGACCCTGCGCGGCCACTGGCGCCAGGACGCCGCCTGGCGCCCATCGATGACGGCTGAGGTCCGTGAAAGGGAGTACGCACATTGGAAGAAGGCCGTGGCCCGGACTCTCGACTGGGAGGGCCCGGCCTGAATTCCTTGGTCGTTGTCGATTGAAAATGCCGGGCGTAAGCTCTTCAAAAGGGATCGCCATAAAGAGCGGCTATCAGGAGGATGTGATGGAATACGCCGGCCGGGTCTGCTGCGATGCGGACAGCCACATCATGGAAACCCTCGACTGGGTGACGCGCTTCGCCGACCCCGAGATTGCCGAGAAGCTTCCACCCCTGGCCCTTGGCGCGGCGGGCAACGCCACCCACGCCTTCATCAGCAAGGCCGAGGCCCGGGTCGCCGATCCGGAGCGGACCGCCGCCATCTCCTCGAACGTCATCGCCGGACCCAAGGGCTGGGCGGCCTATGGCGCCTTCGATATCGCCGAGCGCAAGAAGGCCTTGGACGATCTCGGCTTCCATCGCCAACTCGTGTTTTCCACCTTTTCGGGGACACAGTACCTGTCGGCGGACGACCCCGACATTCTCTACGGCGGCATCCGCGCGCATAACCGCGCCATGGCCGCCTTCTGCGGGCAGGACGAGCGGCTGATCGCGGTGGGTCAGGTCTCGCTGAGTGACCCGGATCGCGCCCTGGCCGAAGTGGAGGAGGGTCTGCGCATTGGCATAGGGGCCTTCTGGATTCCCGCCAGTCCGGCGGGCGACACCTCGCCTGGCCACCCCGATCTGGATCCGGTCTGGCGGGCCCTTTCCGAGGCCAAGGTCCCTTTCGTGCTACACATCGGCGCCGGCACGCGGACGCTGCCCAAGGCGTATGAAAAGAATGGCAAGCCGCGCCCGTCCGACCTGCTGGGTGGCGGCGAGAACCTTCGGGTCAAGGACTATATGGTGCTCTCGTTCGCGCCGCAGATGTTCCTCACGGCCATGCTTTTCGACGGCGTGCTGGATCGGTTCCCCGATCTGCGCGGCGGCGTCATCGAACTGGGCGCGGGCTGGGTCCCCGATTTCCTGCGCCGTCTCGATCTGGCCCAGCGCTCGTTCCGCAAGTCCGATCCGTCGGTCGCGGGCCTGGCTATGAAACCTTCCGAATATATCCGCCGCCAGGTGCGCTTCACGCCGTTCCCGGGTGAGGATGTTGGACGAATGATCAAGGACGCCGGAGCGGAGCTCTTCCTCTTTTCCAGCGATTATCCCCATCCCGAAGGCACCGACGATCCCATAGGCCGCTTCGAGCGCACCTTCGAGGGCGTCGATGAGGACGCCAAGGAACGGTTCTATCGCCGTAATTTCGAAGACATGATGGGCGCCGCCGGCTGAGGGAAAAAGGGGGCGGGTTCGCCTTGCCCCGCCATCGCCGAAACGCTAAGGCGCATGCCTCCTGAGAGGATGGCATGGCCGAGGTTGAAAACCTGATCGACACCCTCGCGCTTGAGCGCATTGAGGTGAATCTGTTTCGGGGCGTAGCGCCGGCCAATCAGGGCCCGCGCATCTTCGGCGGTTTGGTGATCGCGCAAGCGTTGTTGGCCGCCTACCGAACGGTCGAGACCCGCGTCTGCCACTCCCTGCACTGCTATTTCATTCGCCCCGGCGATCCGGCCGTGCCAATCCTCTACGACGTGGACCGCGCCCGCGATGGCCGCAGCTTCACCACCCGCCGGGTCACCGCGATCCAGCATGGTGAGCAGATCTTCAACCTCGCCGCCTCGTTCCAGACCGATATTCCCGGCCTGGAACATCAGGATCCCATGCCAGATGTGCCCCGTCCCGAGGCCTTGGTCGACGACGACACCGATCCTGAATGGCGCCGGGCCATAGAGATGCGCTGGGTCGATGGACGGGAGGTGGAAAACCCCAAGGTCTCGCCGCCGGTGCAGAATGTCTGGATGCGGGCGATCTCACCGCTTCCCGACGAGGTGGCGATCCAGCAGGCGGTTCTGGCCTATGCGTCCGACATGTCGCTGCTTTCCACCGCCATGCGGCCGCATGCGGTCAACTGGCGAACGCCGGGGTTCCAGACCGCGAGCCTCGATCACGCCCTCTGGTTCCACCGCCGTTCCAGCTTCAACGACTGGCACCTCTACGCCCAGAGAAGCCCCTCGGCCTCCGGCTCTCGCGGCTTCAACCTCGGCGAAATCTACAACGCCGACGGCCGCCTTGTGGCCTCCACGGCGCAGGAAGGGTTGATGCGGATGAGGGCGGCGGCGGGCGACTAACCCACCACTTCCGCCAGCGCCGCTCCGATCTCGTCATTCAGGACCAGATCGGCGAAAGAGTCCTGATCGGTCGCCTCCCGGTTCACAATCACGAGCTTGGCCCCGTTCCGCTTGGCCTGGAGCGGAAACGCCGCCGCCGGAAACACCACCAGTGACGAGCCCAGGACGACAAAGAGATCACAGGCCAGGGTCTCCGCTTCCGCGCGGGCCATCGGGCCATCCGGCATCGGCTGACCGAAGGAGATGGTCGCGGTCTTGACGACTCCGCCGCAGGCTCGGCATTCGGGGAGCTCGCCCCGCTCGACGAAAGGCCCGCTCAAATCGGCGAGTTCGTGGCGAAGGCCGCATTCGAGGCAGGTGGCGTAGCTGGCGTTGCCGTGCAGCTCGATCACCTGATCGACGGGGACGCCCGACTCCTGATGCAGGTTATCGACATTCTGGGTGATCACGGCGGTGACCTTACCGGCCGCCACCAGGCGGGCGATGGCGTGGTGGCCGTCGTTTGGCTTGGCCCCGGTCCAGCCGGCGACGCCGGAAAAGGCGCGCCGCCACGCCTCGCGGCGGTTGTCTTCGCTGGCCAGGAAGTCCTGGAAATAGATTGGTTTCATCCGACTCCAGACGCCGCCGGGGCTGCGAAAATCGGGAATGCCGGATTCGGTCGACATGCCCGCGCCGGTGAACACAACAACGCGCCGCGCCGAGGCTATCATCTCCCCCAGGCGCGCTCTTTGGTTCATCTCTTTCAGTGCTTCACCAGATCGCCGGGGCCGGTGAGCTCGGCGTTTCGCGCCAGCCGTCCGGCCAGATAGAGGCCCGCCACCAGGGCGCCGAAGGGCAGGAGCGAGAGTATATCCGCCCACGGTCCGCTGAAGAACGGATTGTGCGCGTCCATCCAGTCGGTGATGCGCTGGTCAAAGCCGGTCAAAGCGCCGGCCAGAAAGGCGATGCCGATACCGGCGATGGCGCCGCCGGCGATGTAGCCAGAGGCGACCAATACGCCGGGAGATTTATCGGTTTCGGCGGTGAGCTCTTCGGGTGTGAGATTGGCGTCCTTGAACTTGCGCGCCAGATGCCGGTCCACCAGCCAACGCACGGCGCCGCCAATGAAGATCGGCGCCGATGAGGATAGGGGCAGATAGACGCCCACGGCGAAGGCCAGCGAGGCGATGCCGCACATCTCCAGCACCGTGGCGATCATCACGCCAAGGGTGACGAGGGTCCAGGGGAGCTGGCGGCTCAGGATCCCCTTGATGATGTAGCTCATCAAGGTGGCCTTGGGCGCGGCGAACTTGTTGACCGTGGTGCCGTCGGGTCTCGTGCGATGGGTTCCGTTGATCCCCGGATCGACCAGATAGACCGGAGCGCCGTCGGCGTTGACCAGATAGCGCCCGGCCGGGCCGCCGACCGCGTCGGTCTTTTGCCACACCCGGTAGACGGCGGAGTCGTCCCGAGCTTGGGGTCCTTTAAGCTTGTCCTGGGCAAGCCCTTGAAGGGTCGCTGGCGGAACACGCCAGGCCGGCGCCGTGGCCGCCTGGGCGTGAACGCCCGTCAGGGGCACATAGACGGTGGAGGCGTCGTTGAGGGCGAGCAGGATGGGACCCAGCGCCAGGGCCGAGGCGAAGGCGCCGCAAAGGATGGCGATCTGCTGCGAGCGTGGCGTGGCGCCGATCAGAAACCCTGTCTTGAGATCCTGCGAGGTCGTCCCGCCGTTGGACGCGGCGATGCATACGATCCCCCCCACGGAAAGGGCGGTGACATAGTAGGTCGGGCCGGTCCAGCCCAGCGCCAGGAAGATCAGGCAGGTGAGCAGAAGGGTCGCCACCGTCATGCCGGAGATCGGGTTGGACGAGGACCCGATCTGGCCGGTCAGGCGCGAGGAGACCGTGACGAACAGAAAACCGAACAGGACGATCAGCAAGGCGCCCAGGATGTTCATCCTCAGCGAATGGGCCACCAGGATCCCCGCCACCAGCACCACAAGGCCGATCGCCACCACCCGTCCAGATAGATCGCGATCGGTACGCAGCGGCGCGGGGCGCGCGGCTGTCTCCCTGCGCTCGGCCCGCCAATCGGCCACGCCCCCGGCGATGCCGTGCCAGATAATTGGCAACGACCGGACCAGGCTGATGATCCCGCCCGTGGCGACGGCGCCGGCCCCAATGTAGAGCACATAGGCGCTGCGGATATCGTCCGGACCCATCTGGCCTATCGGCATGGTTCCGGGCGCCACCACCTTGGTGGTGAGGGAGCCGAAGAAGTGGATCGCCGGTATCAGGACCAGGTAGGCCAGCACCCCGCCGGCGGCCATGGTCGAGGCGATCCTCGGGCCGATGATGTAGCCGACGCCGAGGAGCTCCGGAGAAATCTCCGCCGAGATCGAACCGGCCGCCAGAGGGGCCGCGAAGACCTTTTCGGGGATGTCCTTCCAGAGCTTGAAGGCTTCCATGGCCAGCTTGTAGATCACCCCCACCCCGAAGCCGGTGAAGATCGCGGCGGCGCCCGATCGGGCGGCGCCGGCGTCCTCCACGGCGTCCGTTCCGTCCCGGCCCAGCGAGCGCTCTTCCGGCGTGGCTCCGGCCTTGAGCACTTCGGCGCAGGCCGTGCCCTCGGGATATTTCAGCACCCCGTGCTGCTGGACGATGAGCGCGCGACGGAGCGGGATCATCATCAGTATGCCCAGGAGGCCGCCCAGGATCGCCACCAACATCACCCGGGTAATCTCCAGATCGAAGCCGAGGATCATTATGGCCGGCATGGTGACGCCTAGGCCAAAGGCGATGGATTCCCCCGCGGATCCGGCGGTCTGGACGATGTTGTGCTCAAGTATGGTCGCCGAGCGCAGGCCCAGGCGCCCCAGGAGGCGGAACAGGGTCAGGGAGATCACCGCCACCGGGATCGAAGCGCTTACCGTCAGGCCCACTTTGAGGACCAGATAGAGCGAAGAGGCGCCGAAGATCATGCCCAGCAACATCCCGACGATCAGGGGGGTGATGGTCAGTTCGCGTAGATTCGCCGAGGCGGGGATCAGGGGCCGAAATGCCGGTTGGCCCGGCGCCGGGGATGTCGCGGATTGGGGGTCGAGCGGGGTAGGGATGTCTAGAACCGTCACAACGACCTCTCGCGCCCTTTGAGGGGTGTTATCTGACCACAATCGCCGCGGTCGAGCCAGGGCGCCCGCCCGCGGCGTTTTGCCTATGCTGGGTTTGCCATAGTGTGGAGTGAGCCTCGAAGGAACGCGCATGCCGCCGCGAACCGCCTATGTGAGCTTCCAGACTGGCGGCGCGCCTCCACTGACGATCGCCGGAAGGTTGTCGCTGCCGACGCGAGACGAAGGCGCCGCGCCGGGGCCGGCGGTGGTGATCTGCCATGGCTCGGATGGCGTCGATGGCCGAGGCGAGTTCTATGCGCCGGGCTTGAACGCCATCGGTCTCGCCACCCTGGAGATCGACATGTGGGCGGCCAGGGGGTCGGCGCGCGGCGCGGCGGCCAGGCCCAGATCGCCTATCGATACCCTGCCCGACGCTTTTGGCGCGCTGCGCTTTCTCGCCGTCCAGCCGGAGATCGATCCGGGGCGGATAGGGATCATGGGCTTCTCCTGGGGTGGCGTGGTCACGCTGCTCTGCGCCATGCGCCGCCATCGCCAGGCCTTTGGCCCCGATCTGCCGGGCTTTGCGGCCCATGCCGCCAACTATCCGGTCTGCTGGGCCTATGGCCGCGTGCCGGCGCTCTCGCTCGAAGATCCCACTGGCGCTCCGATCCTCCTCCAGACCGGCGAGGCCGACGCCTATGACTCTCCAGGCGCTGGCGGGAAACTCGCCGAGGCGTTGACGGCCGTCGGGGCCAGCGTCACGCATATCGCCCATCCCGCGGCCAGCCACGGCTTCGACCGCGACCTTCCCGCCCAGACGATCGTCGACCCCTTCGCGTATGAGGGCGCGGGCGGCCCGGTGCTGATGGAGTTCAATCCGGCGGCGGCCGGCGCCGCGCGCGAGGCCGTCACAACCTTCTTTGAAGGCGCGCTCGGGGCCTAAAGCACTGTCACAGGCGTCGGCCGATAGTTCGCCGGGAACAGCGCCTTCAGCGCCGCCACCTTGGGCAGGTCGTAGGTGGCGATATAGGGCGCGTCCGGATGGCGGACGAGATAGTCCTGATGGTAGTCCTCGGCCTTGAAGAAGCCGATATCCGGATCGACCCGCGTGGCGATTGGCGATTTGAAAGCCTTGGCGGCGTCGAGCTGGACTATGTAGCGTTGCGCCACCTCTTTCTGCCCGGGGTCGGTGTAGAAGATTTCCGAGCGATATTGAGTTCCCTCATCAGGAAATTGCTGGTTCACCTGGGTGGGGTCGGTAGCCACGGAAAAGAAGATTCGCAGGATCTGGCCATAGCTGATCACCTTCGGATCGAAGGTGATCTTTACCGATTCCGCGTGCCCGGTGGTTCCGGTGCTGACCAATTCATATTGGGCGGTCGCCTGGTGGCCGCCAGCGTAGCCGGCCAGAACGCGCTTGACGCCTTTGACATGCTCGAAAACCCCCTGGACACCCCAGAAGCAGCCGCCGGAGAGCACCGCCGTTTCGCTCGCCGCCGCCACGGGCGGGTCATAAGCGGGGGCGGGAAGTCGCGCGGCGGCCGCGCCGGGTCCCGCGGCGAGGCATCCGGTGAGGAGCGGCGCGCTCATCAGCGCCGCGGCCAGGAAAGAAGAGAGTTTAGCCATGGGTGGCTCCTTTGAACTTTCCCCTATTTCGCCGCCGAGCCTCACTTGGTTACGCCCCAGGACCGATCCGGTGTAACCTTTGTTCGCACGGGCGCGAATGATGGATCAGGGCGTGGCAGGACCGGAGGCGGAGCTAAGGGCGCTGATGATCGCCGGCCTCAATGGCGACGGCGGCGCCCACGCGCGGCTGCTGACGGAGCTTGGCGGATATCTGCGCGGCTATTTCGCCCGGCGCATGGGGGCGAACGCCGCCGATCTGGAGGATCTGGTGCAGGAGACCCTGCTGGCGGTTCATCTCAAACGGGCGACCTACGATCGCGCCAGGCCGTTCACGCCCTGGATGTTCGCCGTGGCGCGCTACAAGCTCATGGACCACTTCCGTCGCTTTGGCGGTCGTATATCCGTGCCGCTTGAGGATGCCGGCGCCTTGTTCTCGGAAGAAAATCCCGAGGAAGGGGCCGTGCGCCAGGATGTCGCCAGACTGCTCGGCAAGCTGCCTCCGCGCCAGAGCGCCTTGCTGCGTGACGTGAAGCTCACGGGCCTTTCGATGGAAGAAGCCGCCGCGCGCGCCGGAATGTCGACCACCGCCGCCAAGGTTAGCGTCCACCGGGGCATGAAGCGGTTGGAAAAGGAGGTCGGCGATGAAGACCTCTGACCTGATCGCCGCCTTGGCCGCCGACACCACGCCGGTGCGTCGCGCTTCGGTGGCGCGAAACTTGTTGATCGCCGCCGTTGTGGGTTCTGTGGCGACGCTTGTCGTGCTCGTCGCCTGGCTGGGCCTCAACCCCGTGATGCCGGTCCTGGGCGCGAGCTGGTTCTGGATGAAGGGCGGATACGCCGCGGCCCTGGCCCTGTCGGGCTTTCTGCTGCTGAACCGCTTGGCGCGGCCCGGCGCGCCGGTTGGCCGGGCGGCCCTGGTGATTGGCGCGCTCGCCCTGCTCGTCATGGCGATGCTGGCCATGCACAGTTCCATGCACGCGACCCCCGGACAGACGCGTCAATTGTGGCTCGGCGATACCTGGAAAGTCTGTCCGTTCAGGATTCTGCTGCTCTCGATCCCGGTCTATTTGGGTCTGACCTGGGCCTTGCGCAGGCTGGCCCCGACTCGCCTGGCCCTCACCGGCGCCGCGGCCGGCCTGGCCGCCGGCGCCCTCGCCGCGGCTATCTACGGCCTCTATTGTCGCGAATGGGCCGCGCCCTTCGTCTTCGTCTGGTACAGCCTGGGCGTTGGCCTGAGCGCCGCCTTCGGCGCGCTCGTCGGGACTCGCCTGCTGCGCTGGTAAAGGGAAGCGAACGCGCCGATGAGGCTTATCCTCAATATCCTCTGGTTCATTCTGGGCGGCTTCGCCACTGGCCTCGCCTGGATGTTCGGCGCTCTGTTGCTGGCCATCACCATCGTCGGCCTGCCCTGGGCGGCGGCGGCCTTTCGCATCGGCCTCTTCGCCTTCTTTCCTTTCGGCCGCTATGTCGTGCCAAGGCAGATCGTCAGCGGCCGCGAGGACCTCGGCACCGGCTGCCTGGGCGTCGGCCTCAATATCATCTGGTTCGTGCTGGCCGGCTGGTACATCGCCCTGGCCCACTTGTTGCTGGGCGCCGCCCAGGCCGTCACCATCATAGGCATTCCTTTCGCCATCCAGAACTTCAAGCTGGCGGTGATCGCCCTGGCCCCGGTGGGCAAGACGGTGGCGGAAGGCTGATCGGCGCTATTTGCCGCCCGCCTGCTCGGCGGCGTAGCCGGCGTTGGCCTCGGTGATCACATAGGCACGGATCGCCTCGACGTCTGCGTCGCTGAGCTTGCCAGCGAAGCTGACCATCCCCAGGCTCTTGCGTGAGCCGCCGATCACAACGTCCCTGAACGCCGCGTCATAAGCGATTAGTGGGCTGTAGCGCAGATCCGGAATGACTCCGCCGCCGATGACGTTATAGCCGTGGCAAACGAGGCAATAGCGGTTGAACTTGGCGTGTCCGGCCTCGGTCACCTCCGCCGGCGCGGTCGCCGCCGGGGGTTTGGGCATCACGATCTTGGTAAGGTCGGGCTTGGGCAGGCTGGCCGTGCCGCCGATCTTGTAGACCAGGATCCGTCCGTTGTCGGGATTGCCGACCTTATCGGCCGCGAACCCGGCGACGAGGTAGAACACCGAGCCGAACCCCGCCCCCACGGCCACATATTGCTCGCCGTCGACGCTATAGGTCATCGGGCCGGCGAGCGTCGCGGTGTAGGTCTCGGCCGTCCAAAGCGGCTTGCCGTTGGCCGCGTCATAGGCGTTGAAGTGACCATCGGCCGTCCCCTGGAACACCAGTCCGCCGGCGGTGGCCAGCGTCCCGCCATTCCAGGGGCCCTTGTTGACCGCCCGCCAGGCCTCGCGCCCCGCGACCGGGTCCCAGGCGATCAGCTCGCCGCGCATGCTGTTGCGCATCGCCGCCCTGGCCTTCGGGTCGGGCGGCAGGCTGTTGAGCTTGGTGTCGGTGGCCGTGTTCCACTGGCCGGGGTCAAAGGCGAACTTGTCGTCGGTGCCATAGGCGCCGGGGATTTCCTGGCCGGGAATGTAGAGCAGGCCGGTCTTGGGGCTGAACGAGGCTGGTTGCCAGTTGTGAGCCCCGAAGCTGCTTGGGAAGATGACGGTGGGCGCGGCCTTGTAGCGGTCGTCGCCGATCTCGATCGGCCGGCCGGTGGCCGGATCGATGGCGTTGGCCCAGGTCACCGGCACGAAGTTCTTGGCCGAAATCAGTTTTCCGGTGATGCGATCGATCACATAGATGAAGCCATTCTTGTTGGCCTGCATCAGCACCTTGCGCGGCGCGCCGTTGATGGTCAGGTCGGCCAGGGTGAGCGTCTGGGTGGAGTCGAAATCCCAGCTATCGCCTGGCGTCGTCTGATAGTGCCATCGGTACTCGCCGGTATCGGCGTCCACGGCGATGATCGAGGAAAGATAGAGGTTGTCGCCGCCCTGCGGCGAGCGCGCCTTTTCGTCCCACGGCAGACCATTGCCGGCGCCGAAATACAGCAGGTTTGACTCTGGGTCATAGGACATGGCGTCCCAGGGCGAGCCTCCGCCGCCGAACTTCCACCAATCGCCGGTCCAGGTCTTGGCGGCGGACTCCATGGCCTTGTTCTCGAAGGGCTTGGAGGGATCGCCGGGAACGGTGAAGAACCGCCAGACGAGCTTGCCGGTGTCGGCGTCGTAGGCTGACACATAGCCGCGCACGCCGTATTCGGAGCCGGAATTGCCGATCATCACCTTCCCCTTGATAATCCGGGGGGCCATGGTGATGGTGTAGGGCTTGGATTGATCGACGGTGACGACGGTCCAGTCCGGCTTGCCGGTCTTGGCGTCCAGCGCCACCAGGCGCCCATCGAGGGTGGCCACATAGACTCGGCCCTTCCACACCCCGACGCCGCGATTGACCACGTCGCAACAGGCGTGGAAGCCGACCTCGCGCGGCACCTGCGGATCATATTTCCAGATCAGTTCGCCCGTCTTGGCGTTCAGCGCATAAACCAGGCTCCAGGCGCTGGTGACATACATCACCCCATCGACAACGATCGGCGTCACTTCCACGCCGCGATTGGTGGAAAGCTCGAAACTCCAGGCGAGGTTCAGATCGCCGACGTTGGCCGTGTTGATCTTCTCGAGGGGACTGAAGCGCTGTTCGCCATAGGTGCGGCCGTGGCTCATCCAGTTGCCCGGATCGTTATCGGCCGCGGTCAACCTCGTCTGGTCGACAGCGGCCGGTCCCTTGGAGGGCTCGCTGGCGCTCAAAAACACCGCGGCGATCCCCGCCAAGACCCACCCGAGCGCTCGCAACATGGTCGTCCTCCCCATGCGGCGCCGGTTCGTCCGGCGTCCGTGACTATTCAGACTAGCTAAGTTGGAGGCGTTGTCGACTGGCTTGCGGCGATCTCGACGGCGGCCCGTGGCCTCGCCGTGGAGACGGTCAAGACCGTCACGAAAAAAGGACCGCGCTCATTGGAACGCAGGCTTGGCGTGTCGGGCAAGAGTGGCGAGCCGATCCGAAGACCAGCTCGCCTAGCTTGAAATTACTGAGCCGGCGGGGTGGCCGCGGGGGCGGCTTCGGCGGGCTTTTCTTCCATCTTCTTGGCCTTATGCATCTTCTTCTTGGAATGCTTCATAGGCATAGCCTTTTCCGGTGGATTGGGAATCGGCTGCATGGTCACTTGAGCCAGCGCCGGCCCGCCGACGAAGGCGGTCACGGCCAGGGTGGCGACCGCGAGAGCAGGTAGTTTCATGTTTTCAGGTTCCCTCTGAGGTGAAATCCGTATCCGACTCATAATGCCATTGTTCGCGCTGAGGAATAGCGAAATCAGTCTTTGCTGTTCGGCGCGGCAAACCAGCGACATGGTTGAGGCGCGCCCAGCTTCGCGCATGGGAGCCGCCGCCTTTCGGGCGTTCGCGGACGGCGACATTCGCAGCCCAGCGCGCATCGGCTGCGTCGGCCTCGCGCCAGCATTCGGCGACGGCCGCGCGGGCGCCCGGTCCGAGCGGATCGTTCGCCAGCGCCGCGGCCATCCGCTCTGCGAAGGTCGCTTCGAGAGCGCTACGCTCGGCGGCGATGGCGCGGATTCCTGGCGCGTAGTCCTTCAGGGTGGCGCGATGAAATGTCTCGTGCCGCCACCAGCGTGTCTTCGGATCGAACTGGTCCGTGGGTAAAGGCCCCTGCGGCGGCAAGCCGGTCTCGAACAGCACCGGTTTGAAGAGACTAAGGCAAGGCGCGGCGCTGGCGGTGACCCAATGGACGGCGGCGCCTTCGCGCAAATCACTGACCAGAGACCCGGTGGTTTGACTCCGGCGCGCGCCAACTCCGGCGTGCATACAGATCGTCCGGCCTTTGGTGTGAGCGGGATCCCAGCGCGGATCGCCATCCGCATCGGCGCCATGATCGCGCAGGATCGCCATCATGTCCTGGGCGGCCAGGGCGCCGCGCCGTTGCTGCAGCAGAGTCGTGGCCCTGGCGCACCGGCCGCCGCCGTACGACACCGCATCTCGGGCCTTATCGATCAATTGGGCGCCGAAGTCGAAGCGCGCGCTCCAGCCTTCCGTGGCGGCGTGGGCGGCGAGTTCCGGACTCAGATGATCCGCCACTCCAATGCTGAGTGCGTTGGAAATGGCCCGTGTTTCCTTCACTCGCTCCAGCGCCCACCAACGCCCCACCGTTTCCAGAACATAGGCCTCGCGCCGATCGGCGATCAGGAAGCTGTTGTGATAGTAGAAGCGGTCGAGGTGGCCGCAGTCGCCGCCCTGGCCGTGTGTTTCCAACAACGTGGTGATTACGTCGACGGCTTCGACCGCGCTTGCGGCCCTCTCCAGGCCCAGCCGGATTAGGTCCATGCCGGTTAGGGCCCGCTTGCGCGGGGCGGGAATGTGGGAGTGCACCGCCTCGTTGCCGATCACCACGCCATGTTTGTTGGCGCCCATCTCCGCGCCCCACATCCAGAAGGGACGCGACAGGAGGCAGGCGTGGGTCCGCGGGGCTTGGGGTATAGAGATATAGGTGGCCTGGAGCGTCTCGCCGGGTTCGTGCCGCGCCGCCTTGGTCAATTCGAGAAACTGCGCCTCGTTGCGTTCGCGATCGCTGTTCTTGGCGAAGAGGGTGGCGCGGCCGGCGGTTGCGCTCGGCAGGGCGACGAGCGTGTCGCACATGGCCTAAAACCAGCCTCTGATCTTGAACCAGATCAGGGGAATAAGGGTGCTGACGATGATGAAGGCCCAGCCGAACTCATAGCCATAGGCCCATTTCAGCTCGGGCATGTGTTCGAAATTCATCCCATAGATGCCGGCCACCAGCGTCGGCGGAATCCCGGCGATCGAGACGATGGTCAGGACCTTGAAGATGTCGTTCTGGGCGATGCCGATCAAGCCGACCACGGCGTCGAGCACGAACTGAGTTTTATTGGCCAGGTGCTCCTCGTATTCTTCCAGCGAGTTGAGATCCTGGCGCGCGCTCGCTAGCCGGGCCTTGGGGATGTCTCCAGACCATCCGCCGCCGAACTGATCGACGTAGTTGACCACCCTTCCCAGGCCCATCAGGCCGTCGCGCAGTTCCGACGCCCGATCGCCAAGGCGCCCCAACTGGCGCAGCTGCATTCTCAGCAATTGGGTCGCGCGATTGGGATTCCGACCCCGGACGTTGTCCTTGTGGAAGACCGAGACGGAGAGGCCGTTGAGTTCTTCGGCGATGTGTTCCAACCCATCGGCGATGCGGTCGACGATCTCGTCGGTCAGTTCGATGAAAACTTCCAGCCCGCTCTTTGGCGCCGTGCGTCCGGGCTCGAACTTGCCGGCCACGGCGTCAAACGACGGCAATGGGGTAAACCGAACGGTGATCAGGCGATCGGCGGAAAGAACGAAACCGAGCGGCGCCACGACGGGATCGCCGACGGCGTGATGCGTGACCGAAGGCATGCTCATGAACAGCACGTCGTTTCGCATGCGCAATCGATTGGAAGGCTCGATCTCGCTCAGCGCCCAGCGCGAGGGCACGGCGCTCCCCAGGATCGCCTCCACGCTCCTGATCTCGTCTGGTGTCCCTTCCAAGAGGTCGATCCAGAACGCCGAGGCCAGGCTATCGTGATCGGCTTCGCCGCCTTCGCGCGGGGGATATAGCTTTAGCATGTCCTGTCGCGCTCCTTGGGGGTCGACCAGAGGCCTTTTAGGAGGCGGCGACGACCGACGCAAAGGCCCCGCGCCGGGGTTGACAGTCCAGGGCATCGGGACCATTCCCGGCGAACGGTCGCCTTGGCCTTCGTCTTGGCGGGCCGTCCTTAAGAATGAAACTCGAACCCATGCCTAGCGACAGTTCTGGTCCAATTAGCGGGCCGCTGACGTTGTTGCGCCGGACCTGATTTTCTTTCGGGTCTCTCGTGACGGCCGACGCGGCTATCACGAGACGAGCCCATGGTCTTCCTTTCCTCCGATGGGATGAACACCGGCCTCCTTGCGCGGTTCGCGCGCCGGGAGTTCGTGCCCAACCGGTTCGATCTGGTCGCCCTGGCGTTGATCGGGGCGCTGGCGGTGCTCGTGGTTCACGGCGCCCAGCAGATGAACCTGCCTGTCACCACCCTGAACACCACCCCGGTGATGCTCGATCCCGCCCGTCTGCCCGAATACGCTCTGCGCTCGACGCTGCGGATGTTCGCGGCGATCTTCGCCTCGCTGATCTTCACCTTCGTGGTCGCCACCCTGGCCGCCAAGAGCCGCAAGGCCGAGCTGGTCATAGTGCCGGCGCTCGATATCCTCCAATCGGTGCCGGTGCTGGTGTTCCTGACCTTCACCGTGACCTTTTTCATCGGCCTCTTCCCCACCAGCGAGTTGGGTGTGGAATGCGCGGCGATCTTCGCCATTTTCACCGCCCAGGCCTGGAACATGGCCTTCAGCTTCTATCAGTCGCTGCGCAACCTGCCGACCGATCTGGATGAGGTCAGCCGCCAGTTCAATCTCTCCGTCTGGCAACGGTTCTGGAAGCTGGAACTGCCCTTCGCCACCCCGGCCTTGGTGTGGAACACCATGATGTCGATGTCCGGCGGCTGGTTCTTCGTCGTCGCCTCCGAGGCGGTGACCGTGGGCCGGACCACCGTCACCCTTCCGGGCATCGGCTCGTGGCTGGCGCTGGCCATCGAACGGGAGGATTTCGGCGCGGTGGCCTGGGCCGTGGGCGCCATGGCCGTGGTGATCGTGCTTTACGACCAACTGCTCTTCCGCCCGATCGTCGCCTGGGCCGACAAGTTCCGGTTCGAACAGACCGCCTCGGAGGAGCAGCCGGAGTCGTGGTTCTACGATCTCCTGCGCCGCACCAGGCTTTTCCGCCGCCTGGGCGCGCCATTCGCCGGCCTGATGGCCAAGGCGCCACGCGCCCGGTTGCCGCGTCTCCCCGGCGCCAGAATATCCAACCCTCGCGCCGAACGGTGGCTGGACCGCGTCTGGCTGGCGGTCGTGATCGCCGGCGCCCTGTGGGCCGCCTGGACCATCTTCCGCTACGTCAGCCAGACCCTGACCTTGCACGACGCCCTGGCCGCGTTCGGCCTGGGGTTTATTACTCTCTTCCGCGTGCTCGTTCTGATTGTCATCGCCAGCCTGATCTGGGTGCCGATCGGCGTGTGGATCGGGCTTAGGCCCGCCTGGTCGCAGCGCATTCAGCCGGTGGCTCAGTTCCTGGCCGCCTTTCCGGCCAATGTGATCTTTCCCTTCGCCGTGATGGGTATCGTCGCCGGAGGCCTCGACCCGGACATCTGGCTATCGCCCCTGATCATCCTTGGGACCCAGTGGTACATTCTCTTCAACGTTGTGGCCGGCGCCAGCGCCCTGCCTAATGACCTGAAGGAGGCGGCCGGAATTTTCCGCCTGCGCGCCTGGCAGCGGTGGCGCGACCTCATTCTGCCGGGCATCTTTCCCTACTACGTCACCGGCGCTCTGACCGCCTCGGGCGGTTCCTGGAACGCCAGCATCGTCGCCGAGGTGGTGAGCTGGGGTCACACCCATCTTCAGGCCAAGGGCCTGGGCGCCTTCATCGCCAACGCCACCACGGCCGGCGATTTCCCGCGCGTCGCCCTGGGCGCCACGGTGATGAGCGTGTTCGTGATCGCGCTCAACCGCTCCTTGTGGCGGCCGATGTACGCCTATGCCGAGAAGAACCTGCGCCTGAACTAGAGGAGCTCCAGGATGACTCTAACCATCGATCGGCCAGCCCAGAGCAACGCCCCCCTGGTGGAGGTGAAGGGCCTCAAGCACGTCTACGGCAATGGCGCGGGGCCTGGCCTGGTGGTGCTGGAGGACGTCAACCTCACCATGCGCCCCAATGAGATCGTCGGCCTGCTGGGCCGGTCGGGTTCGGGCAAATCGACTTTGCTGCGCTCTATCGCCGGCCTCATCACCCCCACCGCCGGCACGGTGAGCGTACGCGACATGCCCGGCGACGACACCGCCCATGGCGTTTCCATGGTGTTTCAGAGCTTCGCCCTCTTTCCCTGGCTGACGGTGGAGAAGAACGTGGAGCTGGGTCTTGAGGCCCAAGGCGTGCCGGCCGAGGAGCGCCGCAAGCGGACCCTGGCGGCCATCGACCTGATCGGCCTGGACGGTTTCGAGAACGCCTATCCCAAAGAGCTTTCCGGCGGCATGCGCCAGAGGGTGGGACTCGCCCGCGCCTTGGTGGTCCAGCCCTCGATCCTTTTGATGGACGAACCGTTCTCGGCCCTGGACGTGCTCACCGCCGAGACCCTGCGCACCGATCTGCTGGATCTTTGGGGGGAGGGGCGGATGCCGATCCGGTCCATTCTGCTGGTCACCCACAATATCGAGGAGGCGGTGCTGATGTGCGACCGCATCCTGGTGTTCTCCTCGAACCCCGGCCGGGTGATCGCCGAGATCAAGGTCGATCTTCCCCAGCCGCGCAAGCGCCTCGACCCCGCCTTCCGCGCCCTGGTTGACGACATTTATGCGCGCATGACCGCTCGTCCCAAAGGACCGGCGGCGCGCGAGGGCAACTTCCCGGGCTCGGGCCTCGGCATGGCGCTCACCCATGTCTCCACCAACACCCTGGCCGGAATGATCGAATCTCTCGCCGCCTCACCCCATAACGGGGCGGCCGAACTGGCGACCTTGGCCCGGGAGCTACAGATGGAGGCCGACGAACTCCTGCCGATCGCCGAGACCTTGCAACTGATGCGCTTCGCCGAGATCGAGGGACGCACAATCCGCCTGACCGCCGCCGCCCGCCGCTACGACGCCGCCGACGTGGACGAGCGCAAGCGCATCTTCGCCCAACATTTACTGGCCTATGTGCCACTGGCCGCCCACATCCGCCGGGTGCTCGATGACCGCGCCTCCCATATGGCGCCGGCCAGCCGCTTCCGCGATGAGCTGGAGGATTTCATGAGCGAGCCCTATGCCGAGGAGACCATGGACGCCATCGTCTCCTGGGGCCGTTACGCCGAAGTCTTCGCCTTTGACGAGGGCGACGACCGCTTCAGCCTGGATGATCCGGCTTAGGGCGGGGCGCGCCCGATCCAATGGAAGCGCTATTCCTATTGCCCAGCGCCGTCCGCCGAGACCCCCGCATCGACGAATGGTTTTCGGCGCCCGATCACGAGTTGCGCCAGTTGGCGCGACCGTGGTTCGAGCGCATGCGCGGCCGCGGGCCGGACGTTCACGAACTTCTGCAGGATCATCATCCGATCGCCTGCGTGGGCGAGGCGGCCTTCGCCTATGTCGACGCCTTCAGCGCTCATGCGAATGTCGGGTTCTTTTACGGCGCCGAACTCGACGACCCGGCCGGCCTTCTGGAAGGCGCCGGCAAGCGCATGCGTCACGTCAAGCTCCGCTGGGGCCAACCGGTGGACAACGCCGCGCTCGCTGAGCTTATAGCGGCCGCCTACCGCGACATTCGCCTGCGTCTCACACGCTAGCTTCGAATTTCAAGCGCGAGACCACGGATGCTCGGGATTGACGGCGGAGTACGACGCAGTGGGGAGAACAATGGGGGCAAGACGGCCCCTCCGACATCCCGGCCAAATCATGCGATAAGGCGACTCAGACGGAGACATGGAATGACTGACTCGGCGTCGGCGCGCCCTGCCCACGGCCCCCAGACTCTTGAGGCTTTTCGGCGGCGCCGTCGGCCTCACCGCGACATCAACCGGGAGCAGCGTGAAAAGCTGACGCCGCTTCAGCGTCTGGCCGTACTGATCACCCAGAGCGTCGGGACGATGGGGTTCTTCTTCATCATCCTCACCTGGACCGTGCTGTGGCTGGGCTGGAATTTCCTGGCGCCCAAGCCGATGCGTTTCGACCCTCCCATGGGGTTCATTTTCTGGCTGTTCATCTCCAACGTCATCCAGATTTTGCTCATGCCGCTGATCATGGTCGGCCAGAATGTGCAAGGCGCTCACGCCGAGGCGCGGGCCGAGCACGACCTGGAGATCAATGTGAAAGCCGAGCAGGAAATCGAGGTCATCCTCGAGCATCTAGAGTATCAGAATAATCTGTTGCTGGAGATGATGAACCGGCTGAACGTCAATGTGGCCCAGGCGCTCGACCAGTCATCTCCACAGGACGTCGGAGACGGTCCGCGCTGAACGGCCGGGACGCGATGAAGGGGAAGGGGCGAAGCGCATGAAGCCTGCGCATTGTTTGTTCCTGATCGGGGCGCTGGCGCTGGCCGGCCCGTCTTGGGCGCAGGCGCCCGCCACCTCGGTGACGGCGAGTCCCGATCTCCAGCGACGCTTGGGGATGAAGACCGCGACACTGAAGGCGGAGCGCCGCAAGAGCCAGGTGGACGCTTTCGCCAAGGTGCTCGATCCTGAGCCCCTGGTGCAGCTTCAATCGGACCTAGCCACCGCGATCGCCGCGGCGGCGGCTTCAAGCGCGGAGGCGGCGCGTTCCAAGGCTCTGCACGCCGGCGGCGGTTCGGTCTCGGCCAAGGATACCGAGGCGGCCGAGGCCCAGGCCAAGTCGGATGCGATCCACGTGGCCTTCCTGCGCCAGCGGCTGTGGCTGGAGTGGGGCCCAGGCGTCGCCCGCCTTTCCGAACCGGCGCGGGCGAAAATCGTCGAGGCCCTGGTGGCCGGCAAGGCGGCGATCGTGCACGTCGATACCCCGTCCAACGCCGGCCAGGCCGGTGCGCGTACGGTTAAGGTGGATATTGGCGACGACAGCGTTCCCGGCGTGGTGCTCGGTGCGGCGCGGCAGTCGGAACCCAGACTGCAATCCTCCGGCCTGATCGTGGAGGTGACCGGGCCTTCCGCCATTCTCCTCTCCACCGGCCTCACCAATAGCGCCCACATCGATTCTGGTAGCCCGCAAAGCGGCATCGGCCTGCCCCGAAGCGCGGTGGTGCGTTATCGCGGGTCGGTCTGGGCCTATGTCGCCAAGGGCGGAGGCAGGTTCGAGCGCCGGCTGGTCCAGGACCCGGTGCCCGAAGAAGGCGGTCTCTTTGTCGCCCAGGGGTTCTCGCCAGGTGAATCCGTGGTGATTTCCGGCGTGGGAGGCCTCTTTGCCGCCGAGTTGGCCCAGGCGTCCGGCGGAGCCAGATAGGCGTGCTCTCCCGGATCGTTCGCGCGTCGATCCACCATCCGAGATTGATCGCGACCGCCTGTGTTGTTCTGCTGGCCTGCGGTGTCGGGCTTCTGCCGCGGGCACGCCTCGACAGCCTGCCCAATCTCACCCCGGCTCAGGCTTCGATCGAGACCGAGGCGCCGGGCATGGTGGCCGAACAGGTCGAGGCCCTCGTCACCAGGCCGATCGAGAACGCCTTGATCGGCACGCGGGGCGTGGCGACGGTCCGTTCCCGCTCGATCCAGGGGCTGTCGGTGGTCACGCTCGACTTCGCCGGCGATGCCGACCCCCTGCGCGTGCGCCAGGCTATTTCCGAGGGCCTGGCCCAGGACGCCGGCGCCTTGCCCGCGGGCGTCGGGCCGCCCCGGCTCGCGCCGCTGATCTCCAACGGCGGCGATATCCTCGCGGTCGGCTTCACCAGCGACAAACTCACGCCAATGGCCCTGCGCGATGCGGTGCAATGGTCGGTGCGGCCGCGACTGCTGTCGGTTCCGGGCGTGGCGCGCGCCCAGGTATTCGGCGGCGAGGTCAAGCGAATTGAGGTGCGCGCGCGCGCCGGCGACCTGTCGGACAGCGATCTCGGCTACGCCGACGTGTTCGCCGCCGTGCGGCGCGCCACCGGCGTCACCGGCGCCGGTTTCATCGACACCCCCAATCAGCGCATTCCCATCGTACCTCAGGGACAGGCCTTGACCGATGATGATGTCGCGGCCGGCCAGATCCAGGTGGTGGGCAGCGCTCCCACCCGCATCAGCGACGTGGCCGATGTGGTCGATGCGCCAGCGCCCTCGTTCGGCGACGCCCTGGTGATGGGCAAGCCCGGTGTGGTGCTCGGCCTGGCCGCCCAATACGGCGCCAACACCTTGGCGACCACCAAGGCGATCGACGCCGCCCTGGCCTCGCTGACGCCGGCGCTGGAGAAACAGGGGATCACGGTGCGGACCGATCTCTACCGGCCGGCCAGCTTTGTCGGCGGCTCGGTGCGCGCGATTGTCTGGGAGCTGGCTGTCGGAGTGGTGTTGGCCTCGGTGCTTCTGGCCTTATGGTTTCGCGATCCGCGCGCCGCCCTGGTCTCGATCGCCGCGATTCCGCTTTCCCTGATGGCGGCGCTGGCCGTGATCGCGGCGCTGGGCTGGACGATCAACGCCATGACCCTGGGGGGCCTGGCTGTCGCCCTGGGCCTGATCGTCGATGACGCCGTGCTCGATGTGGAAAACATTCTGAGCGATCTCAGAGACGCCGAGGCGCGTCACGCTTCGCGCGCTCACGCCATTCTGATGGCGTCTCTGGAGGTGCGGGCGCCGGTGATCTACGCCACTCTGCTGGTGATCGCCGCCGTGGCGCCGGTGATGTTTCTCGACGGCCCCGTCGGCGCGCTGCTCCGGCCCATGGCCGTGAGCTTGGCGGCCGCCTCGGTGGCCTCGCTGCTGGTGGCCATCGTCATCACCCCGGCCATGGCGATGCTGTTCCTCGACCACGTCCGCCCGGCCGCGCCGCCCAGGTTTCTCGTCCGGCTCGAGGAAAGCTACGAGCGCCTTCTTGGGCGTCTCGGCGGCGCCTCCATGGCCTTGTTCGGCCTGTCCCTCGCCGCCCTGGCGATCACCGTCATCGCTTTGGCGCTGTTCAGGGTGCAGTTCCCGCCCAAATCCCACGGCGACTATCTGGTCGCCGAGGTCGATGCGCCGGCCGCTACGTCTCTGGCGGTGATGCGCGACTATGGCGCACGGATCAGCCAGGGCCTGCTCGCCTTGCCGGGCGTCGCCACCGTGGCCCAGGAGATCGGCCGCGCCGATGGCGGCGACGACGCCTTCGGACCTCAGCACGCCCGATTCGACATCGGCATGAAGCCGACCCTGTCTACCGGCGCGCGCGAGGAGATCGAGCGCGACACTCGCGCCTTGCTGCAAGGCTATCCGGGCCTCGCGCCCAGCGTTCATGCGAACCTGGCGGCCGCGGTCCCGGGACGCGGCCGCGCCGGCGCGGTGCGGGTGCGGGTGTTCGGCAACGATCTCGACGCCGTGGAAAGCACCGCCAACAAGGTCGCGGCGGTGGTCGCCGCCACGCCCGGCGCCCATAATGTAACCCCGGCCAACAGCTCGGCCGCGCCGGTGATGCGGGTGGACCTGAACTTTCAGCGATTGGCCATCTATGGCCTCTCCGCCGCCGACGTTCTCGATATTGTCCAGACAGCGTTCGAAGGCCGCACAGCCGCCCAGGTCTATGAGGATGGCCGCGCCGTCGATATCGCGGTGACCGCCCAGGCCGATCTGCGCACCGATCCCGAGGGCGTGGGCGGGCTGTTGCTGCGCTCCAGTTCGGGTGTGTCCGCCCCGCTCAGAAGCGTCGCCAACATCTACCTTACCGATGGCCGCTCGGTGATCGAGCACGAGGGCGGGCAGCGCAGCGCCATTGTCACGGTCGATCCTTCAGGCGACGCCGGCGCCTTCGCCCAGCGCCTGCGCCAGCGGATCGACGCTGGCGTTTCGCGCCCGCCCGGCGTCTACATCGAGGTGCTGGCCCCGGAAGGCGCCGCGGAAGGCGGCCTGATCGTCGCCGGTGTGCTGTCGGCCCTAGCCGTTTTCGCCCTGTTGCTGATCGCGGTGGGTGATCTGCGCGCGGCGCTGATCGTGCTCGTCTCGACCCTGTTCGCCTTCATCGGCGCGGCGGCCGTGGTGGCGATGATGGGCGGCGTGCTTTCCCTTGGCGCTTTCATGGGCTTCGTCGCCTTGCTTGGCCTATCCGCCCGCAACGGCATCCTGCTGATATCGCGCGCCGACACCCTGGCGGCCGAGGGCCAGGCCTGGGAGCCGGCCACCGTCTGGCGGGCGGCCCGGGAGCGCTTGTCCGCCATTCTGATCACCGCGCTGCTGGTGGCCCTGGCCCTTGCCCCCTTCGCCGTCCGCGCCGGCGCGCCCGGCCATGAAATCATTGGCCCGATGGTGCTGGTGATTCTCGGTGGCCTGCTGACCGCGACGCCGATGGCCCTCTTTGTCACCCCGCTGCTGGTGGTTCGCGCCCGGCGATAGAGATCAATTCGTCCGCGATGGCTGAGGGATGTCGGTCCTGTTCCACCAACCGCCCCCCAAAGCCTGGAAGAGCGCCGCCGTATCGGCCAGCCGCGCGGCGCGAGCCTGGGCCAAGGCGCCGGCGGCGGTCTGGTCGGCCTGTTCGGCGTTGAGCATGGGAATGGCGCCGACCTGGCCCAGGGCGAACTGGCGGCGGCTGAGCGCGAGGCTTTTCGCGGTGGCGGCCCTGGACTCCGCAGCGGCCTTCAGCGCCCGAGCGTCCTGATCCAGCGCCTGCAGGGTGTCGGCCACATTCTGGAACGCCGCCAGCACGGTGCTGCGATACTGCGCCTTGGACTGATCAAAGCTCGCTTCGGCCGCGCGCTGTTTGTGTCGCAATGCGCCCCCATCGAAGATCGGCTGTGTCAGGTTGGCGCCCAGGGTCCAGAATTCCGCTTCAGGGCTGAACATGCCGCCCCAGGTGAGCGCCTCGGTCCCGGCCGTGGCCGCCAGAGTTAAGCTCGGCAAACGCGCGGCGATGGCCACCCCAACCTGGGCGCTGGCGGCATGCAGATTGGCCTCGGCGGCCTTCACGTCCGGCCGCTGGTTCACCAGCTTGGAGGGGAGGCTGGTGGGAAGATCCGGCGGCAGGCGCAGGGAGGCCAGGGTGACGCCGTCGGCCGGCGACTGGCTAGGGAAGCGCCCCGTGAGGTCAGCCACCAGATCGCGCTGCTGGCCAAGCTGCTTTTGCAGGGGCGGCAGGGCCTGGGCGGCCTGGGCGAGTGTGGCCTCTTGCGCGGCGACATCGGCGGTGGAGATCTCGCCCAGCGCCTGCTGGCGGCGCATCAGCTGGAGGATGGCCGCGTCCGAATCTATCGAACCCTGCGCCGCCTCGATCTGATCGCGCAGCGAGGCTTCTTGGATCACCGCCGCAACGAGGTTGGACGTCAGCGTCAGATAGGTCGCCTCGGTGGTGAAGCGCTGGGCCTCCGCCTGGGCCTGCACGCTCTCGGCCTGGCGCTGCAGGCCCCCGAACACGTCGGGCGTATAGGAGAGGCTGAGCTGGGGCGTATGCAGCGTATAGACATAGTCGTTGGAGTTCAGCGGCGGCGAGAGAGTTCGCGACACCTTCTGGTCCAGAAGGTCATAGCCGGCGCTCGCCGTTGGCCAGAGCGCGGCCCTCTGCGCGCGCCAAGTCTCATTGGCCGCCCGCAGCGCGGCCTGCTGCGCCGCCACGTCCGGATTGTTCTTGAGGGCCTCGTCCATCAGGGCGTTCAGCGCCGGCGAGCCGAACAGGGTCCACCATTGGCCGGGCACATCCCCGCCGGCGACGAAGCGCTGGGCCTCGCCGCCGGGCGTCGGCGAAGAGACCGTCGCGGCGGGGAGGGGGTCGGGCGTGTAGCCGGAAACGACCGGCGCCGCAGGCTTCTGGAAATCCGGCCCCATCATGCAGCCGCCAACGGCCAGGAGCGAGACCAGGGCGATCGAACGCTTCGAGGCGAGGACGCGGATGTGTGACATCATCTCTATGATACCGCCTCGGCGGCGGGAGCGTCACCGTCGATCGCCGTCCCGCGCCGCGAAAACAGATCGATCAGCACCGGCAGCACCAGCAGGATCAGCGCCGGCGCCAGCAGGATGCCGCCGACGACCACCAGAGCCAGGGGCCTTTGCACCTGCGAGCCGATGCCGGTGGAAAGCGCCGCGGGCAGCAAGCCGACGCAGGCGGCGTTACAGGTCATCATCACCGGGCGAAGCTGGGTGCGACAGGCCTCCATGATAGCGTCGTGGCGAGGGAGGCCGAGATCGATCATCTGGTTGAACGACGAGAGCACGATAATCCCGTTCATCACCGAAATGCCGAACAGGCCGATAAAGCCGATCACCGCCGAGACGCTGAGCGCCGTGTGGGTGATGTAAAGGGTGAATATGCCGCCGATCAGCGCCATGGGCATGACGCTGGAGGCCAGCAGGGTGTCGCTCAGCCGGGAGAATTGGGTGAAAAGCAGCAGACCGATGAGCAGCAAGCTGATCGGCACGACAACCTGCAGCCGCGCGATCGCGCTCTTCAGATCGCCCAACTCGCCGACCCACTCGAGCCGATAGCCGCCGGGCATCGCCACCTGCTTGGCCACCTTCGCCTGGGCCTCCGAAACGGCGCCGCTCAGATCGCGGCCGCGAACGCTAAACTTGATCGGAATATAGCGTTCCTGATTCTCGCGATAAACGAAGGAGGCGCCGGACGCGAACGTCACCTCGGCCACGTCGGCGAGCGGGACCTGGACCACCCCGGTCCCGCCCGGGTTCGGCGCGGCGATCATGATGTGTTTGATGGCGTCCAGGCTGTCTCGATACTGAGGCCCGAGGCGCACCATGATCGGAAAATTCCGATCGCTGCCCGGCTCATAGAGATTTCCCGCCGCCTGGCCGCCGATGGCCGTCTGGACGGCGCTATTGATGTCGCCGGGCGCGAGGCCATAGCGCGCCGCCCGCACTCGGTCGATTTCGATCTGAACCGTCGGCTGGCCAAGGGATTCGAAAACCGACAAGTCGGTGACGCCTCTCACCGTACCCATGACGGTCTTGATATGCTCGGCCGTCGCCTGCAGCGTCGCCAGATCACCGCCGAAGAGCTTCACTGAGTTCTCGCCCTTCACGCCTGAAGCTGCTTCCTCAACGTTATCCTCGATGTTCTGCGAAAAGTTGAAGTCAACGCCGGGGAAGCGATTGGTGAGCGCGTCATTGAGCTGCTTGGTGAGCTTCGCCTTTTCGACCCCCGGCGGCCATTGGCTGGAGGGCTTGAGCGGCACGAAGAACTCGGCGTTGAAGAAGCCGGTGGCGTCGGTGCCGTCGTCGGGACGTCCATGCTGGGAGACCACCGTCTCGACCTCCGGATAGCGCATGATCACCGCGCGCATTTGATTCACATAGCCGTTGCTGGCTTCCAGCGAGACCGATGGCGGCATATCCGCGCGGATCCAGAAATTCCCTTCCTCGAGATGCGGCAGGAACTCCAGGCCAAGGCCGTGGGCGGCGACGAGGGCCAGGACCGCCGCCAGCGCCGCCCCGCCCAGGGTTAGTATCCGATTGGCCAGGGCGAACTGAAGAACCGGTTCGTAGAGACGCTTGAGCAGGCGCACGAAAGCGGTCTCGGTTTCGGCGACGGCGCCGGGCAGCAGCAGGGCGCTGAGCGCCGGGGTGACGGTGAAAGTGGCGATCAGGCCGCCGGCGATGGCGTAGGCGTAGGTCTTGGCCATGGGCCCGAAGATGTGACCCTCGACCCCGGTCAAGGTGAACAACGGCACGAAGCTGGCGATAATGATCGCGGCCGAGAAGAAGATCGCCCGGTTCACCTCACTGGCCGCCTCGGCGATCACGCCGAGCTTGCGTAAAGTGGCCTTGCGAAGCTCTCCGGATGTCGCCTCGCCCGCGTGACCGGCCATGGCGAGATGACGGTAGATGTTCTCCACCATGATTACGGTGGCGTCGACCACCAGGCCGAAGTCGATCGCGCCGACCGATAGCAGATTGGCCGACTCGCCGCGAATGGTCATGATCAGGATGGCGAAAAACAGGGCGAAGGGGATCGTCGCCGAGGTGATCAGCGCGCCGCGCAGGCTGCCGAGAAACACCAGCTGCACCAGGAATATCAGCACCATGCCGAAGACCATGTTGTGCAGCACTGTCGCGGTGGTGACCGAGATCAGATCGCTACGATCGTAGATCTTCTGGATTTTCACGCCCGGGGGCAGGATGCCGGTCGAATTGATCTTGGCTACCTCCGCCTCGACGGCGCGGATGGTCGGCATGCTCTTTTCGCCGCGATGCATCAGGACGATGCCCTGAACGATGTCGTCATCGGCATCCTGGCCGGCGATGCCCAGGCGCGGCAGATGCCCCACCGACACGGTCGCCACGTCCGACAGGCGCACCGGCGCGCCGCCGCCGGGCGCCAGCATGGTGTCGCGCAGTTGGTCCATCGAGTGGATCAGGCCAACGCCGCGGACGATGGCCGCCTGCGGTCCGAAGTTCACCGTCTGGCCGCCGACATTGACGTTGGCGTTGTTCACCGCGGCCAACACCTGGGGCAAGGTGAGGCCGTAGGCGATCAGCTTCGAGCGATCGATGGTGACATCGTAGGTCTTGGTCTTGCCACCCCAGCCGGTGACATCGATGACGCCGGGCGTCGCCTTGAAGCGCCGCTCCAGCACCCAGTCCTGCAGGGTTTTCAGGTCGGTGACCGAATAGCCGGGCGGCCCGACCAGGCGATAGCGATAGATCTCGCCGATCGGGCTTTCCGGGGAGATTTGCGGCTGGGCGCCGTTGGGGAGGGGACCGAGCTGCGAGAGTCGGTTGACCACGCGCTGCTCAGCCTCGTCGTAGCTGAAGTCGTAGGTGAATTGTATCTTCACGTCGGAGAGCCCAAAGAGCGAGATCGTCCTTACGCTCTTGACGTGGGGGATGCCGGCCATCTGAACTTCGATGGGTATAGTGATGTAGCGCTCGATCTCCTCGGCTGACTGACCGGGGTTCTGTGTCACCACTTCCACCAAGGGCGGCACGGGGTCGGGGTAGGCCTCGATGTTGAGGCGCATGAAACCGATGGCGCCGGCCACCGCGATGAGCGCTACCAGCGCCAGGACCAGGCCCCGCTGGTGCAGCGCGAAGTGGACGAGACGGTTCATCGGGCCATCAGTCGCCCTGAGCGGCGCGATCGATGAACAGCGAGCCGCTGGTGACCACCCGCTCTCCGGCGCGGAGCCCGGCGGTGACGGCGACCACGCCGTCGAGCGTTTCGCCGGTCTTCACCCGCCGCAACTCCAAGGTCCGATCTGGGCGCGCGACCCATACCCGCGCGGTGTCGCCCTCGTAGATGACCGCGGCTTCCGGCACGGCGACGCCGGAGAGGCTCCCGCCGCCGAACAGTCTGACTGTCGCGATCATTTCGGGCTTCAGCAGTCCATCGGGGTTGGCGATCCGCGCCCGAACCAGCACGCGCTGGGTGTTGGGATCGACTGTCGGCGCGACAAAATCGACCCTGCCCTCGAACACGCGGCCAGGCAGGGCGACAACATGTGCTTCGATCCGCTGGCCTACGCGAGCTCGCGGCGAATCGACTTCGCGCAGCGCGCCGACCAGCCAGACGTTCCTCAGGTCGCTGACCGTAAAGGCCGGGGTCGAGCCGCCATTGCCGGCGAGACTCAAAAGGTTTTGCCCCACCGACACGGCCTTCTGCACGATCACGCCGCCGATTGGCGCCGCCACCACCGTTCGAGGATCGATCCCCCGTGCGGAGGTCTGGCGCTCGAGAGAGCGAAGCTGCGGCTCGCCAATGCCCATGATCCGGAGGCGGTTACGGACCGCCTCGACCCCGCTCTTCGCCGTCGCCAGATCCGCCCCGCTCTGTTGCCAGTCCTTCTGGGCCGCGCCGCTCTCCTTGAAGAGTTCATGGAGTCTCGCTTCGTTGGCTTGCGCGAGTTTCAGCTGGGCGAGCGCCGCGGCCAGGTCGCTCTGGGCCTGGGCGAATTCCGAGGCCAGGATCGCGAACAACGGTGAGCCCTTCTTCACCGTGTCGCCCAGGTTCGCGTAGACGCGGGTCACCTGGCCCGAATAGGGCGAATAGACCGCTGTCGTCCGCTCGTCGTCGGTGACGATCTTGCCGTCGGTGTCGATGGTTGACGGAAACTCGGCCGATTGGACCGTGGCGATCCGCAGGGTGGCCCATTGTTCAGAGGTAGGCCGGAAGGTTCCCGGCGCCGCCGGCGCGGCCGTCGGCGGGGTCCGTGCCAAAATCAGATGGATCAGCATGGGGGCCGCGAAAAGCAACGCGACCGCGACCAAGGCCGCTATCGCGAGAATTGCTATCTGGCGGTTTTGCGAAAGCCTCACGAGTCCAGAACGGGAGTATAGTGCGGGAGCATCGGCCAAGCACCCATCTTAGAGCCTGCGTCCCTTACCCCCGTGCGCCTCTTACAACGTGAAAAAGCCCAAGGCGATACCGCCCTGGGCTCCTTCGCACGAATGCCGCCCAATCGCGGGCTCGCTGGAGGTCTGATCGCCAGGCCTCCAGCAAGTCCAGTCGCTTAGAACAGATAGTTCACGCCTACGCGGAAGACGTTGACGTTGCCGGCGCTGCCGGCGGTGTGGAACGTGACGTTGCTGAAGTCGCCGGAGCAGACGGTGCCGCCGGTGACGGTGTCGACGCAGTGATTGGGGGCCGAAACATTGCCGGTGTTCATGAACAGATCCTCCGCCTTGACCGACCATTTCGGCGTCAGCTTGTATTCAACACCGCCGCCCAGGGTCCAACCGGTCCGCGTGCCGCTGCCGCCGCCGGTGTAGATCGCGGTCGGGGCGGAAGCGCCGGTGGGGGTGTAGCTGACCGTCGCGTTGCCGTTCGAGCCGGCGAAAACGCCGCCGCCGGTGAAATAGACCAGGGCCTTGTCAAAGGTGTAGCCGATGCGGGCGCGGATGGTGCCGATCGCGCCCGGCGTATGATCGCCATAGGCGGTGTAGGTGCCCGCGGGAATGTCGGCGTTGCCGGCGGTGGTGCGCGAATAATGGCCGCTGGTGGTGGTGGCGCCATCGACGTCGCCTTCGAGGCCGACTACCCAGCTATTGATCTGATAGTTGTAGCCGATCTGAACGCCGCCCGTGAACGCGGCGTTGTTGGGGCAGTTGCTGCCGGAGTAGCTGGCGCCCCCGGCCGGAGACGTCGCGTTGAAGTTGGCGCAGCTGGTGCCCCAGGCCCCGCCGAGGTTCACGCCGGCGTAGACGCCGGTCCAGGACGTGGCGTCGTCCTGAGCCGCCGCCGATCCGGCGATCGCGGCCATGGCCAGGAGAGAGGCCGAAAGCAGTTTGTAGTTCATTGGGAAGAAGTCCTTTTAAGTGAGCATGAAACCCAGGCTCGAGACGCGCCCGTGGTTCGGCGTTGTTCCTGACAGGCGGTCCGACTCGACTCTTTGATCGATGTCAAAGCTCGCCGTTCCCTTTCGCGCCGCGCGCCGACACTTGAGGGTGCGGGAAGCGACGGGCGCGGCGTGTAGCGAAGGCAAGTGGCTATGGCAAGGCTGGCGCACGCCCAAAATGAGACCGTTCGCGCCAGCGCCCCCTTTACCGGCTTGGGTGTGGCCCGCGCACCCCACGCCCTTGTTGACGAGTTGTCATCGTTGGCGATCGCAAGGCGCCCCGCGGCTGGCGCGAAAGTCGCCTGACAAGAGCGGCCAAATCCCTCTAAGGCGGGCCGTGGAGTCTGGAGAATCGCGATGACCCTCGTCCAAGCCTTCGTCCTGGCCATCGTCCAGGGGATAACCGAACTCTTTCCAATTTCGAGCCTCGGCCATGCGGTTATCCTGCCGGCCCTGCTGGGGTGGAATATCGACGAAAACGCCGAGGGCTTCCTCCCCTTTCTGGCCGTGATGCACCTGGGTACGGCGATCGCCCTGTTGCTCTACTTCTGGCGCGATTGGCTGAGTTTCGGTCTTTCGGTGCTGCGCTTTGGCGATCCGCGCGGGGCGGCCGATCGCCGGCTCTTCCTGCGGGTGATCGTGGCCACCATCCCGGCGGTGATCATCGGCTTCCTGTTGGAGAAGGCCTTGCGGCGCGGCTTCGGCGCCCCGACTCTGGCCGCCGCCTTTCTGATCGTCAACGGCGCAATGCTGTTCATCGCCGAACGGCTGAAGCGGCGGACGACCAAGCCGCTCTCCAGCCTCGGTTGGATCGACGCCGTCATAATCGGCTTCTGGCAATGCCTGGCGTTGATTCCCGGCCTTTCGCGTTCGGGCGCCACCATGGCCGGCGGCTATATCGCCGGACTCGACCATGAGGACGCCGCCCGCTTCTCCTTTCTCACGGCCACGCCGATCATTCTTGGCGCCGTCGCCTTGGAGGCGCCCAAGCTGATCCATCACCCCGGCGCTTTCGGCCAGACCGCGCTCCTCGCCGGCGCCGTGGCTGGCGTGACGGCCTTCGCCAGCGTCTGGGCGCTGATGCGTTGGTTCAAGGTCAACGAGGTGCGCGGCTTCGATCCCTTCGCCGTCTACTGCGTTCTCGCCGGCGCCGGCGCGCTGGCGTGGCTCTGGCTGGGATAGCGGAACGCCTAAAATTGCGCGTGCAGCCTGGCCGCGAAGATGGAGACCGGTCCTCGGTCGCGGTTATAGGCGGGGTTGTTCGCGAACTGATAGTCGAGCGCGAAGTGGGCGAAACGCCCCAGCGGCAGGTCGTAGTAGGTCTCCAGAATGTCTTCGCTTCCCGGGTGTGGGAGCTGGCCGTCGCCCACCAGGATTCCAAGGCCGCCGGCGGCGAGATAGCTCTGGTGGATCGGCGAGATGAGGTTGACGACCCCGGCGAGGGCGAAGGTGTCGTTCGGGCGGCCCCAGCGCCTGCCGCTCAAGGAGAGTCCCATCGAGAGCGTACGGTCGATATCGGTGAACTCATAGGGTTCGACATTGGGGTTGGCCACGCCTCCCCGGGCGAAGAAGCCGAGATCGCCGCCTAGCTTTTGCTGAAGGTTGAAGCCGAGGCCGCCGCGCCCGCGATACTGGCGCACGGCGGCGGTGCTGGGTGCGCCACCCGCCGATTGGGCCAGCGCCAAGGCGTCGGCGTAGGTCCCCATGTTCCCCCGGCTGAGATAGCCGGTGATCTTCAGGGAGCCGTCGCGCCCGGCGATGGTGAAGCGCCGCTCCACCTCGCCGATGAGCTGGAACTGACCGAAATTAGGATCCAGGGTCTCGCTGTTGGGAACGATGGAAAGATCGAAGGCGCCGCCGCGCAGGGTCCAGCCGCCCTGATACCATTCCACAGCCGCGCCCACGGTGTAGCCCCAGGCGTCGGCGGCGTAGTCGAAGGTTCCCGCGTCGATCAGCGCCCAGTTGAGAAAATCGTGCTTGGGGTCGTGGGCGTAGGGGTTGGTGTCGAAGATGTCGGTGACGGCGTATTTGCCGATCGTGATCACCAGCCGGTCGGCGCTCTGGGTCATGCCCAGCTGGTTGATGTCGGGATCGACCTTGGCCGTCGCGCCGCCAACGTCGATCGTCTGGCGCAGGAACAGGCGCTGGAGCCGGAAATAGGGGGCCGACGCGCCGACCTTATAGGCCTCGCCGCTGGGAAATCCCGCCACCCCCAGGGTGTCGGCGAGGCCAAAGCCCTGGTCGACCTCGGGATCGGCCCAGATCTCGGCCCCACGCCACGGCCGGAACCCGAGGAAGAGGGTCATGTCGAAGGTCTCGCGCCCCTCCGCCTTGCCCGGCAGGCTGTTGACGCCGGCGTAGGGCGAGGTGAAGGCGCCGTTGGCCTGGTCCACGAGCGTCGCTTGGCCATGGATCGCGAAAGATTGCGGTCCCACGTCGGCGGCGGTCGGCGCATCGCCGGCAAGCGCGGCGGCGGGGGCGGCGAACGCCAGAAGAGCCGACCAGACCCAGGCGGCCATGCCGTCCTCCCCGCGCGACTATGAATGAAGAGCCCGACGGGCGTGACGTGCCGCCTCATATACTATAGGGGGGTATATGATCAACGGGCGGAGACGACGAAAATTGGGCCACCTGGAGAACGAGAAGACCAAGCTGCTCAATCGGCTTCGGCGCATTCGCGGCCAGGTCGAGGCGATCGAGCGCGCGGTCGAAGCCGACAGGGAGTGCGCCCGCGTGCTCCAGCAGGCGACCTCGGCCCGCGGGGCCATGGACGGCTTCATCGCCGAGGTGATCGAGGATCACATCCGCGAGCACATGATCGACCCGGCCGCCAGCCGCGACGATCCTCGCGCCATGGCCGCCGAGGAGTTGGTCGGGATCATTCACGCCTATCTCAAATAGGGGCGACGACCGTCGACGCCGCCCGGATCGCGGCTTTCGCCGCCCGCCGAACAGGTTCACAAAGGGATCGAACGGTGAGTCCGGGCGTTGCGCCTCTGGCGTGGGAAACGCCCGAGCCCAGATGATCGACGACACCATGTCAGACGCCGCGCCTTCCGACGAAAAACCGCCGACGGGTGTGAAGCTCCTCCAGGTTCTGGGTCCGGGCCTGATCACCGGGGCTTCCGACGACGATCCCAGCGGCATCGCCACCTATTCCCAGGCCGGCGCGCAATTCGGCTTCGACCTGGGCTGGACCCTGGTGCTGAGCTGGCCCTTGATGTGCGCGATCCAGGAGATCAGCGCGAGGATCGGGCGCGTCACCGGCCGTGGCATCGCCGGCAACCTCAAGCATCACTATCCTGGCATCGTTGTCGCCTCGCTCGTCTCGCTGCTGGTGGCGGCCAATGTCATTAACCTGGGCGCGGATCTTGGCGCCATGGCCGCGGCACTGAAGCTGGTCATCGGCGGCCCGCAGCTACTCTATGTCGCCCTGTTCGGCGCCGTGACCCTGCTGCTGGAGGTCTTCGTTCGTTACGCCCGCTATGTCGCGGTGCTCAAGTGGCTGACCCTGTCGCTGTTCGCCTACGTCGGCGTCGCCCTCGTCGTGCACGTGCCCTGGGCCACGGTCGGCTACCACCTGATCGTACCGCGTATCTCGCTGGCGCCCGGCTATCTGACGGTGGTCGTGGCCGTCCTGGGCACCACCATCAGTCCCTACCTCTTCTTCTGGCAGGCCGAGGAGGAGGTTGAAGAGGTCAAGGAAAGGCCCGGCGCCAAGCCGCTGGAGCGAGCGCCGGAACAGGCGCGCGGCGAGCTTCGGCGGATCCGCCTGGACACCTATATCGGCATGTTTTTCTCCAACGCCGTGGCGCTCTTCATCGTCATCACCACCGCCGCTACCCTGCATGCCCACGGCGTGAGCGATATCCAGACCTCCTCCCAGGCCGCGCTCGCCCTCAAGCCGATCGCCGGACCGTTCGTGTTCGTCGTCTTCGCCCTCGGCATCGTCGGCACCGGCTTGCTGGCCGTGCCGGTTTTGGCCGGCTCCGCCGCCTACGCCGTGGGCGAGGCTTTTGGCTGGCATGTGGGGCTGGCGCGAAAGCTCAAACGCGCCCGGGCGTTCTACGGCGTTCTCGCGGTCGCCATATTGGTGGGCGCGCTTCTCAATTTCGTTCATATCGACCCGATCAAGGCCCTGTTCTGGAGCGCGGTGATCAATGGCGTGGTGGCCGTGCCGATGATGGTGCTGATCATGCATCTGGCCAGCCACAAGGCGGCCATGGGCGATTTCAAGCTGCACGCTGGCCTGAAGATCATGGGCTGGATCGCCACCTTGGCCATGACCGCCGCCGCCGTGGGCATGTTCGCCACCATGGGCGCCTCGTAACGCCATATTGGCGGCGCGGCCGCTGGGGAGCTACAGTGCACGGATGGATACGCGTGAGCCGCTTCTGAAACCGGTGGCCATCGAGGCCCTCCGACCGACCCAGATCACTCTTGGCTTTCGCGAGGTCGATCAGAAGCGGAAGCAGTGGCGGGACGAGAGCGCCAAGCAGGGAGACGCCTATCTCGGCCGTCACATGATCCCCTCGGTGCTGGGACCCAAGGGGCGCCACTACATCATCGACAATCACCATCTGGCCCGCGCTCTGCATGAGGAGGGCGTCCAGGCCGTGCTGGTCACGGTCGCGGCCGATCTTTCAACCCTCTCCAAGGCCTCGTTCTGGACCTATCTGGATAATCGCGCCTGGTGCCATCCCTACGACGCCGAGGGCAGGCGCGTGGATTTCGACGAGATCCCCACCTCGATCGGCAAGCTCAAGAACGATCCCTACCGCAGCCTGGCTGGAGACCTTCGCCACGCCGGCGGCTTCGCCAAGGACACCACGCCCTACAGCGAGTTCCTGTGGGCCGATTTCCTGCGCCGGCGCATCAAGCCCAAGGCCATCGACAAGGATTTTCGCGCCGCCCTGCGCCGCGCCGTGGCGCTCGCCAAGACCATGGACGCCAATTATCTCCCCGGCTGGTGCGGCCCCGATCCGATCGATTGATCGCCGCGCCGGCCTGCGACTAAAGCGCCATCGCCATCCAGACGGTCCTCTTCGACGCCCGATCCGGCGCCAGCTCCATCCATCCTTGAGCGCGATAGAATTCGATGGCGCGGGTGTTATCCACATTGGCGCCCAGATGGACGCCCCTGGCGCCTAGGCCGCGAGCCGTCTCCAGCCAGCGCTCCATCATCCGTTTGCCCACGCCTTGACCCTGAAGTCTGGGCAGAAGGTTGATGTGGAGGTGCGCGGGGTAGGCGTCGGTTATCCCTTCTGGCGTCCGCCGAGGATGGTGAATCTGGTAGGCGCGAAGCTGGTCGGCGGTCCAGGCTGCGAAGGGTATGGCGGCGGGATCGTCGTGATAGGGCCGAAGCGACGGCCACCATCGTTCTTCCAGCAGGGCCTCGAAAGCCGGCGTATCCACGGCGCCGACGATATAGCCGGCCACCCCGCGCTCGTCCTCGGCCACGAAGGCGCACTCCGGGCTGAGCAGAAGGTAGGGCGCGGCATAAACGTGTCCCACCATCTTCGGGTCGCGGTAGAGGTAGCTGGCGTCGCCGCCGCTTGCCCCGGTGGCCAGGGCGATATGGTAGAGGGCCTCGATGTCGTCCGATCGGGCTGGGCGAATCTTGGCCATGGCGCCTCCTGGCCTTATTCTCCAAGGTTTTGCGCGCGATGACAAAAACCATCCTCACGCCTGAGCTGGCCGAACGCCTGGCCACCATCGGCCTGGGCCACGTCTCACGGCAATATCCGAACATCCTCGTCCAGGTGCTGAACGGCCCTGGCGAGATCGCCGAGCCGCGCGCGCTGCATCCTGTCTTCTTCGGCAGCTTCGACTGGCATAGCTGCGTGCACGGCCACTGGCTCCTGGCGCGGCTGCTTCGTCGCTTCCCCGAGCTTCCACAAGCCGACGCGATCCGCGCGCATTTCGAGGCGAGTTTCACGCCCCAAAAGGTTGCCGGCGAGCTGGCCTATCTGGATCGCCCGGGCGCTGGCGGCTTCGAGCGGCCCTATGGTTGGGCGTGGCTGTTGGCGCTGGCGGCGGAGCTGAGGGCCGGAGAGGGGTCGGCCCGCGCTTGGGACGCGAACCTGCGCCCTCTTGCCGAGGCCTTCGCCGCCCGGTTTCGCGCCTTTCTGCCCAAGGCCGACTATCCGGTGCGCGCCGGCGTTCATTCCAACACCGCCTTTGCCCTGGCGTTGGCTCACGACTACGCCATGGCTGCCGGCGATCCGGCGCTTGAGCGCCTGATCCGGGCCAAGGCGGAGGCCTGGTACGGCGCCGACACCGACTGCCAGGCTTGGGAGCCGTCCGGCGACGACTTTCTCTCGCCGGCGTTGATGGAAGCCGAGCTCATGCGCCGCCTGCTCGATCCGGAAGTTTTTCGCACCTGGTTCAGCGGATTTCTGCCGCGCGCCGCCGAGCGATCCCCCGCCACGCTCTTCGCGCCGGCGCGGGTGAGCGATCGCGCGGACGGCAAGATCGCCCACCTGGACGGCCTCAATCTCAGCCGCGCCTGGTGCTGGCGGGGGATCGCTTCGGCGCTCGATCCCGCCGACCCGATGCGCGCCGTCGCTCTCGACGCCGCCGAGGCTCATCTCGCCGCCAGCCTGCCTCATGTGGCGGGTGACTATATGGGCGAACACTGGCTGGCGAGTTTCGCCTTGCTGGCGCTGGAGGCCTGTTAGAGCAAGAAATGCACCCCAAAGGCGCGAAGGACACCAAGAGGTCGTGCGACGGCGAAGCCGTCAATTTCTCGGGAGCGCTTGGGGCCAGATTGCGCCCTCGGCACGGCGCACACCCGTCTTCGTGTCCTTTGTGTCTTCGTGGTGCGTTTCCCATACCCGGGCGGCCTAAGCGTCCTTGAACCCCACGCTGGCGTGGCTGCCGTCGCAGAACGGCTTGTTGTTCGACGCGCCGCAGCGGCACAGGGTGACGCGGTTGCGCACCTCCCAGGCGGTCCCATCGGTGTCGGCGATGGCGATGCCGCCCCGCACCCACAGCGGCCCCGCGCAATCCTGCTGAGGATCCTCCACCAGGGCGATGGAGGGTGGAAGCTCCGGCTCGACCGCCTCGCCCGTTTCGCGGTCCAGCGCCACCAACCGCCCGGATGGGCACTGGCCCACCTGCTCGATGAAGGCGGTTCGTTCCGCCGGCGTCCGCGCCTCGGCCACCGTGTTCCACACCTTGCCGGCGCGGTCGCAGAACCGACCGTAGGCGCACAGAGCCTCGGCGTCGGCCAGCACCAGGGTCGGACCCTCCAGCACGCCGGCCTGTTCGAGATAGGGCGCCCGGCTCGCGGTCTCGGTTCCATCGAAGCCGATCTCGGCATGGCTCCCGTCGCAAAAGGGCTTGGTCTTGGAGGCGCCGCATCGGCATAGGAAATAGGTGGCGCCCGGCGGGCTGGGCGCGATGTCCTTCACCCAGGTCACGGACTCGCCGGCTTCGTCCACGCCTATGGTCTCGCGGATCAGAGGGACGCCGCCGGAAACCCGGTAGGGCCCGTCCTTGCCGATGGTGACCTTCATGCCGCGCGCGGCTACAGACTGCGCCATTGCTTGAACTCCTTGACCGAACCGCTTCCCCGACATCGCCACTATGATCACGAGCCATTGCCTATGAGAAGCCTCTGGGATGAAGCCGCCGCCCGCGCCGCGGTCGAGCGCTACGGCGAGGCGGGCGTCTCCGAGGATCTGGCGCTGCGAACCTACAGCGCCCGGCTGCTGGGCGCAGATCCGGCCCTGGTGCTCCACGGTGGCGGCAACACCTCGGTCAAGACAACCGAGCGGGACCTGTTCGGCGAGCCGGTGGAGGTGCTGAGGGTCAAGGGCAGCGGTTGGGATCTGGCGACAATCGAGCCGCCCGGCCATCCCGCGGTGCGCCTGGCGCCCCTGCTGCGCCTTCGCGCCCTGGAGAGGCTGCCGGACGAAGACATGGTCAACGCCCAGCGGCAGAACCTGTTGGACACGGCCGCGCCCAACCCGTCGGTCGAGACGCTGCTTCACGCCTTCATCCCCGAAAAATTCATCGACCACACCCACGCCGTGGCGTTGTTGGCGCTCGCCGATCAGCCCGATGCGGCGCGCGTCATCGAGGCGGTCTATGGCCCCCGCGTCGCCTGCGTTCCCTATGTCATGCCTGGTTTCGAGCTGGCCAAGCAGGCGGCCCTGGCCTTCGAGTCGCGGGCCGATCTCGAGGGTCTGGTGCTGATCAAGCATGGCCTGTTCTCGTTCGGGGCGACGGCGCGAGAGAGCTACGAGCGGATGATCGCCCTGGTCAGCCTGGCGGAGGACTTCATCGCCCGGCGCCCCGCGATCCGCGTGACCGCGCCGCCCAAGGCGGCGCCGTCCGCCGAGGTTCTGCCCGAGCTCCGCGGCGTGCTCGGCCGGGCGGCCGGGAAGGGCGCCGCCCACTGGATCCTCGACCTGCGCGCGACGCCGGAGACGCTCACCGTGGCCGGCGACGCACGCTTGGCCGAATGGGCGAGGCGGGGGGTGGCCACGCCCGATCATGTGATCCGCACCAAGCGCCATCCGCTGGTGCTGCCCGCGCCGGACGCGAACCTCGCCGCCTGGCGCGAGACCGCCGAGGCCGCGCTGTCGGCCTACATAAGCGACTACCAGGCCTATTTCGCCCGAAACGCCGCCGGAGCCGCTCAGCCCAAGACCATGCTCGATCCCTTGCCGAGGGTCATCGCCATCCCGGGCCTCGGCTTGATCGGCGCCGGGCGTACGGCGACCGAGGCGGCGGTCGCGGCCGATCTGGCGCAGTCCTGGGCCACGACACTGCTGGCGGCCGAGGCCATCGGCCGGTTCGAGCCCATCGGCGAGGCCGACACCTTCGATATGGAATACTGGTCTCTGGAACAGGCCAAGCTCGGCAAGGGCGCGCGCCGGAGGCTGGAGGGCCGGGTGGTGGTGGTCACCGGCGCCGCCGGCGCCATCGGCGCCGCCACCGCCAAGGCCTTCGCCGCCGAGGGCGCCGAGGTGGCGCTCCTCGACCGTGATGGCGACGGCGTCCAGACCGTCGCCGCGGCGATTGGCAAACGGGCCCTTGGCCTTGCCTGCGACGTCACCGAGCCCGCCGAGGTGGAGCGCGCCTTCGCGGCGGTGAGCGCCAGATTCGGCGGCGTCGATATCGTGGTCTCCAACGCCGGGGTGGCGATCACCGGCATGATGGCCCAGATCAGCGACGAGGCCCTGCGCGCCAGCTTCGAACTCAATTTCCATGCCCACCAGAGCGTGGCCCGCGCGGCCTTGAAACGCTTAACCGCCCAGCGGCTCGGCGGCGTGCTGCTGTTCAATGTCTCGAAACAGGCGGTCAATCCGGGGCCGGACTTCGGCGCCTATGGAACCTCCAAGGCCGCTCTGCTCGCCCTGGTCCGCCAATACGCCCTGGAGCACGGCGCCGAAGGCGTGCGGGTCAACGCCCTCAATCCGGACCGCATCCGCTCTGGCCTGCTCACCAACGAGATGATCGCCTCGCGCGCCGCCTCGCGAGGGGTGAACGAGGCTGACTACATGGCCGGAAATCTGCTGCGCGCCGAGGTCACCGCCGAGGATGTCGCCCAGGCCTTCGTGTTCGCGGCCTTGATGGAGAAAACCACCGGCGCCGTCATCACCGTCGATGGCGGCAATGTCCCGGCGATGATGCGCTGAGGCGATTTCTCCTCCCCCATGGGGGAGGGGGACCCCGAAGGGGTGGAGGGGGCTCCAGCGAGGCTGAGAAGTTGGCGTCAAGCCGGAGCCCCCTTCCCCGGCTTCGCCGGTACTTCCCCCAAAAGGGGGAAGAGAAAGGAAGGTCAGGCTTTCGGGCAACCCTCGAAGGCGCCGACCATGGCCACGGTCACGGTGGCGAGATTGAGCGGCATCAGCGGAGCCATGGAGCCGGCGCCCTGACCGGTGAAGAGGTCGATGCGGCCCTGATGGATCGCGCCGCCGACGTCGGAGGCGTACCAATAACCGTCATGTAGGCGGCCGTCGGGCATGCGAAGGCCCACGGTTTCCTTGATGAAGAGGAGGCTGTGGCGCGGCACCTTGACCCCATCCACCGCCGCCGTGCGCATCGGCACCACCTTGCAGCCCAGCGAGTCCCGATCGGTGATCCCGTGCCCGCCGCCATGATAGAGCGTCGCCTTGAGCCCGAAGGTGGCCAGGATCGGCTGCATCTTGGCCTCAACCTTGCCGATCAAATCCCCGATCGGATCGGTGGTCTCGGCGGCGTTCACGGTCATGGGCAGGGCGATCGCGATCGACGCGAGGCCGGCTAGCAAGGTTTTCAAAATACATCCCCGGCGGCGGCCTTGCGGCCAGCTTCATCCTCAGCCTAGGCGCCCCAGCCAAGTGACGCAACCCAATTTCGACCCGGTTGGGGGTTCCGGGCCCAGCCGGCTGAGTCAGCGCGTCAACAGCGTCAGTGGAAGTTATAGTTGCCGATACCGAATCTGCGCCTCGTCGCTCAAGATTTGCGAAATATACAGGCGAGGGCGAAAGCTGATCTGGCCGCGACTCTGGCGGGCGCCGAATTTCCTGTGGAAATCTCTAGCGGTCGACCTGTAGGCGCCCGGCGCCGCCTATTGCGGCAGGCTCCGGCTTGGCCCATGAGGTCGCGGCGCCATGAGACTCACCCGCTCCTTCTCGCCGTTCTCGCTGGGACTGATCGCCGCCGTGGCCTGCGCGGGCCACGCCTTGGCCTGGGGCGCCACCGGCCACCGGATCATCGGCCGGCTGGGCCTTGAGACCCTGCCGGATGACGCCCCCGCCTTCCTGCGCGCGCCCGCCGCCGTCGAGGCCGGCGGCGAACTGGCGCGGGAGCCCGATCGCTGGAAGGATTCCGGCCGCATCCACGACAATGAGCGCGATCCGGCCCATTTCCTCGACCTCGGCGATGATGGCCATGTGCTAGGCGGGCCGACCCTGGCCGATATGCCGCCGACCCGCGAGGCCTTCGACGCCGCCCTGCGCGCGGCCGGCGCCGATAGCTGGAAGGCCGGCTATCTGCCCTACGCCATCATCGACGCCTGGCAGGAGTTGGCCAAGGACTTCGCCTATTGGCGCGCGGATACGGCGGCGGCGCGGCTGGTGGCCGATCCGGCCCATCGGGCCTGGTTCGCCGCCGACGCCCGCGAACGCGAGGCCCTTATCCTGCGCGACTACGGGACGCTGGCCCACTATGTCGGCGACGGCAGCCAGCCGATGCATGTCAGCGAGCACTTCAATGGCTGGGGCCCCTATCCCAACCCCGAGGGCTTCACCGAGGACCGGGTGCACGCCGCCTTCGAGGGCGCCTTCGTGCGTTCCTTCGTCAGCCAGGACGCCGTTCGCGCGGCGATGAGCCCCTACGCCGCCGTCGAAGGCTCGATCGAGGCGCGCACAAGCGCCTATCTGCTGGCCACAAACGCCACGATCACCACCTATTTTCGGCTCCAGAAGGCTGGCGCCTTCGTGGGCGGCGACAAGCGTGGCCGCGCCTTCGCCGCCGCGCGCCTGGCCGCGGGCGCGGATGAACTGCGGGACGATGTCGAGGACGCCTGGCGTTCGAGCGCCCACGGCGAGGTGGGCTGGCCGTCGATCAAGGTCGCCGACATCCTCGCGGGCAAGGTCGATCCCTTCGACTCCCTGTATGGCGAGGACTGATGACCGAAGCGCGCCTCATCGACGGCAAGGTCCATGCGGAGCGCCTGCGCGAGCAGGTGGCCGCCGAGGTCGCCGCGCTGAGGGCCGATCATGGCGTCCAGCCGGGATTGGCGGTGGTGCTGGTGGGCGACGATCCGGCCAGCCAGATCTATGTGCGGTCCAAGGGCGAACAAAGTCTCGCCGCCGGAATGCGTTCGGAGACGCATATTCTGCCAGCCGATACCGCCCAATCCGAGGTCGAAGCCCTTGTGCGCCGGCTGAACGCCGATCCGGCGATCCACGGCATACTGGTCCAACTGCCTCTGCCGGGCCATCTCGACACGCCAGCGGTCATCGCCGCCATCGATCCGGACAAGGATGTGGACGGTCTTACCGTGATCAACGCCGGACGACTGGCCAGCGGCCTGCCGGGCCTCGCGCCCTGTACGCCGCTTGGCTGCATGATCCTGCTCAAGGAGACCGTGGGCGATCTTACGGGGCTCGAGGCGGTGGTGGTCGGCCGCTCCGTGCTCGTCGGCCGGCCGGTGGCCCAGCTTCTGCTCGCCGCCGACTGCACCGTCACCATCGCCCATTCGCGCAGCCGCGATTTGCCGGCCATCTGCCGCCGGGCGGACATCCTCGTGGCCGCCGTGGGCCGACCGGCCATGGTGCGCGGCGACTGGATCAAGCCCGGCGCGGCGGTGATCGACGTGGGCATCAACCGCGTGCCGTTCAGCGATCCGGTAAAGGCCGCCGAGGGCCGCACCAAGGTGGTGGGCGATGTGGCCTTCAAGGAGGCCCGCGCGGTCGCCGGCTGGATCACCCCCGCGCCCGGCGGCGTCGGCCCGATGACGGTCGCCTGCCTCCTGCGCAACACTCTCACCGCCGCCAGGCGTATTTGGGACTTGGCGGGCTAGGCGCTCCGCTGGAGCCCCCTCCACCCCTCCGGGGTCCCCTTCCCCCAGAGGGGGAGGAGAGGGCGAGTTCTTTCTCTTCCCCCTTTGGGGGAAGTACCGGCGAAGCCGGGGAAGGGGGCTCCAGCGAAGAACCGCGCTCCCTAGAGCCTGGTCCCTTCACACGCAACAGATGTGAAGGGTGAATCAGGCTCTTCACTTTTGAATCTAGAGCAGGATTCAGCCTTTAGACGGTTCCGTCTAAAGCCATCCTGCTCTAGGCGGCGCCCTTGGCGTCCACCCAGGTCACGAGCTTGCTCACCGTTTGCTGAACCGCGGCGTCATAGGCCGCGGCGATGGCGCCGCCGCGGTTTTCCGTCGCCGGCACCGCGGCGGAGAAGGTGCGTTCGGCAGCGAGCGTACGTGCGCCCGGGACGCTGAGCGCGGCGTAGAATTCCACCACGACGGTGGGGGGCGCCGTCGGGCCGTGGTCATAGCGCGCCTCGAAGGTGCGGACGTCGATCTTCATCAGGTACTCGGGACGCACCGCCTCGCCCCAGGAAACCAGCAGAGCCGGACCGGGGTCGGCATCGAAGGCCCGCACCACGGCGGCGTCGAACATCGCCGGCGCGGCGGTCACCCATCGGACGCCCTTGAGATAGGCCGCCTCGTCGCCGGTGATCGCCAGGATGCGGTCGGTGGCCGCCGCGCGATCGAAGCTGGTCACCAGCCGCTGCACGGCGAACTTGGGCGCCGACGAAGCCACGGGCTGAGTGCTCGGCGTCGGGGCGCCGCCGAGGCGGTACAGCTGTGAGGGCGCCTCCTTGGGAAAGACCGAGATACAGCCGGCGAGGAGCGTTGCCGCCAGCAAGGGCGCCAGGGAGCGGATGCGGATCATGGCTTCACCTCCATTTGCTTGGCGGGCGCCTTGCCGACGAGGCCGCGGGGGTTTGACTGGATCTCGCTTAGCAGCTCGTCCAGGTGGTCGGTGGCCTTCTGCAGGCTGACCAGGGAGGCCGTCACTTGCGGAAGTCCAGTGCGGGCGAAGTCCACCGTCGGATCCTGCAGCTTGGCCAGCATGCCCCGGACCTCCTTGATGGTCGCCTCAAGCTCGGTAGCCGTGCTGGATAGCTTGGTCACCGCCTGCTTGCCCTGGCCGTTGATCAGGGCGTTGGTGGATTTGCCCACCTCGCGGAACTGCTCGGCGGCCTGGTTTGCGGTCTGCAGGGTGCGCTGGGCGTCGGCGATGATCGACTTGCGCTCGCGCAGCTCGGCCGTCACCGCCTCGACGTTGTCGAGCGTGCCGCTGACGCTCTTGATGTTCTTGTCGCTCAGCACCTGGTTGACCCGGTTCAGGGTCTCGATCGACTTTTCGACAATGGTGCTGCCGCCGGCCAGAAGGTCGGAGAAGGCGTCCTTCTTGCTCGACAATCGTGGAATCTGGCCCGGCGGCGCCGTGTCCTTGAGCAGAGGTTTGGAGGCCGTGCCGGCGGTGATCTGGATGAAATTGACCCCGGTAATCCCCTGCGGCTCCAGGGTGGCGTAGGAATCCTGGCGGATCGGCACATCGGATGTCACCCGGATGCGGGCGATCACCTTCTGCGGATCGGCCGGATCGAGGAATACCTTGGAGACGTCGCCCACCTTGATGCCGTTGAAATGCACCTCGCCGCCCTGGGAGAGGCCGCGCACGGGGCCGTCAAAGATCACGTCATAGACGTCATAGGTCTTCGAAAAGCCCGAGCCCGCGAGCCAGACGACAAAGACCAGCAGCGCGATCACCAGCAGCGCCGAGATCAGGCCCACCAGGGCGTAGTTGGCGTTGCGTTCCATCAGCTATTGGCCCCCGTCTTGTCTCTCTGCGGCAGGTCGCCGGCTTCCGCCGCCGCGGCCGCCGCCCGCCCGCGCGCGCCGTGGAAATAGCTCTTTATCCAGGGATGGTCCGACTTTTCCAGTTCCCGCACCGGCGCCATGGCCACCACCTTCTTTTCCGCGATCACAGCCACCTCGTCGGTGATCGTATAGAGGCTGTCCAGATCGTGAGTGATCATGAACACCGTCAGGCGCAGGCTGTCGGAGAGATCGCTGATCAATTCATCGAACGCCGCCGCGCTGATCGGATCGAGGCCCGAGGTCGGCTCGTCCAGGAAGAGGAGTTCCGGGTCCAGCGCCAGGGCCCGCGCCAAGCCCGCGCGCTTGATCATCCCCCCGGAGAGTTCCGAGGGCTTCAGCGCGCCCGCGCCCGCCGGCAACCCCGCCAGGGCGATCTTCAGATCGGCCAGATGATCGATCTCGTCCTTGAGCATGTCGGTGTGCTCATACATCGGCGCGGCCACGTTCTCCTTGACCGTCAGGTTCGACCACAGGGCGCCTTGCTGAAAGAGCACCCCCCAGCGCCGCTCGATGGCCGTCCATTCCCGGCGCTTGGCGTATTTTATGTCCTGGCCGAAAATCTTCACCGACCCGCCTTCGGGGGCTTTCAAGCCGATGATGGTGTTGAGCAGCACCGACTTGCCGGTGCCCGAGCCGCCGACGATGCCCACCACCTCGCCGCGCGGGATGGTTAGGTTGAGATCCTTGTGGATCACATGGTCGCCGAACTGCGACAGCAAATTCTTGACCTGGATGGGCGGGGCGTCTGGGTCGAGGTCGGCTTCCGGCTCCGGGGCCGGGCGCGCGTGGAGATGATGCTCGGCCGTCATACGTTGAGCTTCATGTAGATCAGGGCGAAAATGGCGTCGATCAGGATGGCCGCGAAGATGGCGTGAACCACCGCGGCGGTCACCCGGCGGCCCAGGGACTCCACGTCGCCGCCCACATCCAGGCCCTGGCGACAGCCGATGCCGGCGATCACCATGGCCATCACCGGGGCCTTGGACATGCCGATCCAGAACTGTTTGACACCGACGTTGTCGACCAGGCGCTGAAAGAACGCCTCGGGCGAGAGGCCCAGAATGGTCACGGCGACCGTGAGGCCGCCGACCAGGCCGGCGATGGTGGCCACGAAGGTCAGCAGCGGAATGGTCAGCAGCAGAGCCAGGAACCTTGGAAACACCAGGGCGTCGTACGGATCGACGCCCATCACCTTCATGGCGTCGATCTCCTGGTTCATCTTCATCGAACCGATCTCGGCGGCGAACGAAGAGGCCGAGCGCCCGGCGAGCAGAAGGGCGGTGATGAGAATGTTGAATTCACGCAGCACGGCGATCCCGATCAGCTCGACGGCGAATACCTGGGCCCCGAATTGCGAGAGCATATTGGCCCCCAGCAGGCCGACCACCGCGCCGATGAAGAAGGTCGTGGTGGCGACGATCGGCATGGCGTCGAGGCCGGCGCGCTCCATCAGCGAGAAGACCGGGGCCCAGCGGATGCGCCGTGGGTGGGCGCAGGCCCGCGCCACGGCGAACAGCAGGTGGCCGTTGAAGATCAGGGTGTCATAGATATTGATCCCCAGATCGACGACGCCCCGGCCGATCCGGTCGAACAGCATATAGAATGAGCGCTTCTTATGGGTCGGCGTCGGCTCCTGGGTGATGGCGTGGCGGACGAGTTCGAACAGGCGCTCGGTGGCCGGCGGTGCGATGATCTTGCCGGGCCTGGCGCTCTGTTCGGCGGCGCGAATGACGCCCCAGACGCCGCTGGTGTCGCAGCGGCCGACGCCCGAAAGATCGATGTTGACGCCGTCGGCGCCCTTGAGCGCCTCGCCCAGGCGCTCGTTGGCCCAGCCCATGTCCACGGCCGTCCAGTCGCCGGTCAGCACGGCGGTCTTGCCGGCCTCGGTGGTCTCCAGACGAAAGTCGGCGGGATGTTCCATGGGCCGGTGTTACTTCGCCAAAAGGCCCCTGTCACCGACCCCCACCGAGTCTGGCTTCTTCCCTCTTATCCTAACAGGGCTTTTCAAAACGGCCACATCGCTGAAACACGCGTCAAAAGCGCGCGGCAAGCGCGGCGCCTCAATTATCCGCCTCCGCGTGATGGAGGTGCGTGCGCGATGCGCAGCAGATTGGCCGCGCCCGGCGCGCCCAGGGGCGGGCCGGCGATGATCAGCACACGGGCGCCGGGAGCGGCCAGGCCCAGCCGCCCGGCCATGGCCGCCGCCGCGTCGGTCATGGCCTCGATGCCGCGCGGCTGAGCGGCCGTTCGCGGCTCGACTCCCCATAGCAGGCACAGGCGCCGCGCCACCGTCTCGCTGGGGGCGAGGGCGAGGATCGGATGGCCCGGACGCTCCCTGGCCAGGCGTCGCGCGGTCGCCCCGGTGGTGGTGTAGGCCACAAGGCAGGCGGTGGAGCGGGCCTCGGCGGCGCGGGTGGCGGCTGAGATCAGAGCATCGACATCCTCGTCGGCGTCCTCGCCGCGTTCGGCGCGCATCAGGCTTGGCCACATCGGATCGGCCTCGACCTTGGCGATGATGGCGTCCATCATCGCCACCGCCTCCCTGGGCCACGCGCCGGCCGCCGATTCTCCGGAGAGCATCAAGGCGTCGACGCCCTCATAGACCCCGTTGGCGACATCCGAGGCCTCGGCGCGGGTGGGGGAGGGGTTCACCGTCATCGAATCGAGCATCTGGGTGGCGATGATCACCGGCGTGCCGCGGCGCCTCGCCGCCCTAACGATCGTCTTCTGCGCCACCGGCACGTCCTCGGGCGCGAGTTCCACGCCCAGATCGCCCCTGGCCACCATCAGGCCGTCGCTGACATCGAGGATCGCCTCCAGGTCGCGCAGCGCCGCCGGTTTTTCGATCTTGGCCAGGATCGCGGCGCGGCCGTTCGCCAGCCGGCGCAGATCGGCCATGTCGGCCGCCTTCTGGACAAAGGACAGCGCCACCCAGTCCACCCCCGCGCGCAGGGCGAACTCCAGATCGGTCCGATCCTTGGGAGTCAGGGCCGAGACCGGGATGTCGGCCCCCGGGACGGCCAGGCCTTTTCGATCCGAAAGCGCCTCGCCGGCGAGCACCTCGACGTCGGCGAAGCTTTCCGACGCCTTCTTCACCACCAGCCGCACCTTGCCATCGTCCAGCGCCAGCAGGGCGCCCGGAGCGAGGGCCTTGAACACCTCCGGGTGCGGCAGCGGAATGCGCCGCGCCCCGCCGGGAGCGGGATCGAGATCGAGGCGCAGGCGCTGGCCAGGCTTGATGGCGAGTCTGCCGGTCTCGAACACGCCCAGGCGAAACTTCGGCCCCTGAAGATCGGCCAAAACCGCCAGCGGTCGGCCGATCTCCGCCTCGGCGGCGCGCACCGCCTCCAGCGCCGCCCGGTGATCGGCGTGGGCGCCATGGCTGAAATTCAGGCGAAAGACATCCACGCCGATCCTCGCCAGCTCCAGCACCATGGCCGGCGCCCGGCTGGCGGGGCCGAGGGTGGCGACGATGCGGGTGCGTCTGGGGCGGATCATGCGCAGCCCTTTAGCCCAAGTCGCCCGCCGGCGTCATTGTCTCGGCTCCTGCGATCCGGCCGAAGGCGCCGCCCGCGCCGCGGCCCTGTAAAAGCCAAGGTAGGGGGCGTGTGATGGCCCGTTTCGGGCTGCCGCGTTGGCGTCTAGCCCCTCACCCCCTCAACACCCCCGTCGCCTCGTCCAGTTTCGCGCTCGCGGCATTGAGCGCCGCGGCGGTGCGGGCGATGTAGTCGGTCGCTTCGGCCCAGCGGCGGCCCTCGATGGCTTCGCGGACGCCCGGCAGGGTCTTGGCGCCGTAACCGGTGAGCATGCCGGGCGCATAGATCAGGTGGCGATACCAGGGCCGGCCGGGGAGGCCTCGGGAGTCGGTGAGGGCTTGCTCGACGCTCTGGAGGATCAGATCGGCCTTGGCGGCGCCGCCTGTCCCCGCCGAGGTCGCCGCCGCCGCATCGTAGGCCGCCGCGCTGGCCTTCAGCCGCGTCAGCGCGGTTTCCAGCGGCGTGAAGTCCAGCGCCGGCACTGTGTCCACCCGATCGGGAGGGCCGGAGGGCAGGGTCGGGTCGGCCGCCAGGGCGAAGGCCTTCTGGGCCAGCAGCCTGTTGACGATCACCGCGTTCTCGCGCTCGGTGGTCAACAGCTTCTTCAGCTCGTCGACCTCGATCGCCACCGTGGCGGCCAGGGGCGTGAACCGCAGCGGCAGCAGGTCGGCGTCGGCGGCGCGCAGCACCAGCCGTCCGGTGGTCTTGGCCAGCAGCACGCCGTAGACGAAGCCCGGATCGCCGAACCGCTCGTAGTGGTCGAAGGTGTCGTAGGCCGAGTGATAGACCCCGCCCGACTGGCCTTCGCCGTTATAGCCGAGATTGATCGAGGCGACGCCCAGGTGCTGGACGAAGGGGGTGTAGTCCGAGCCCGAGCCGAGATCCTCCATCGGCAGATCGCCGCTGTCGGCGATCCGCTTGGCCTTGGCCTTCTGCTCGGGCGTGGCGTCGGTGGCCAGGGCCGCCACCTGCAGATGGGCCGTGGCCCGATCGCGCACGCTGGCCCCGGTCTCGGGATCGGTCACGTCGGCGGCCACGTCGTTGACGAGGCCGGTGAGCGAATAGCTCGCCCCCACCTCCAGGAAGCCGCGATTGTTGCCGTCGGTGTTCACATAGAGCACCGCCTTGGCCTGGAGATCCTTGGCGTGGGTCTCGGCCCATTCGGTGGATCCCAACAGGCCCGGCTCCTCGCCGTCCCAGCTGGCGTAGATCAGGGTGCGCGCCGGCCGCCAGCCGGTCTTGGCCAGGGCGCCGAGGGATTTGGCCTCCTCCATCAGGGCGGTCTGGCCCGATAGCGGATCCTCGGCCCCAAACACCCAGCCGTCCCGGTGGTTGCCGCGGATCACCCATTCGTCGGGCGTCTTGGCCCCCGGCATGATGGCGATCACATCATAGAGCGGCTTCTGGTCCCAGTTGGACTGCACCACCAGGTGCGCCTGCGCGCCGCCGCCCACGTGATAAGTGATCGGCAAGGCCCCGCGCCAGCCCTTGGGGCCCACCGGACCGGTCAGGGCCGAGAGGAAGTGGACGGCGTCGCCATAGGAGATCGGGATCGTCGGGATCTTCAGGATGGTCTTGGCTTCGGAGAGCGGAATTCGGGGCGCGCCCTCCACCGCGCCGATCCCCGGCGTCAGCGGATCGCCGGACTCCACCGGAATATCCTGCACCGAACCGCGCTGGACGCCCGCTTCCGGCCGATAGGCGCCCTTGGGATAGGGATCGCCCGGCCCATAGCCGTCGTCGGCCGGGTCGGAATAGATGATGCAGCCCACCGCCCCATGCTCATAGGCGAGCTTGGGCTTGAGGCCGCGCCAGCCGACGCCATAGCGGGCGATGACGATCTTGCCCTTTACGTCCAGCCCCATGCGCTGCAGGGCGGCGTAGTCGGCCGGCATGCCATAGTTCACATAGATCAGCGGCGCGGTGACATCGCCGTCGCCGCCATAGGCCACATAGGCCGGCAGGCCGCCCGCCTGGTTATAGGTGGCCTCGTCTCCCGGGATCGGCGGCTCGGTCAGGGTGGCCGTGAACGGCGTCGGTCCGGTGAGCTGCAAGAGTTCCGTCTTGGGCGTCGGATAGAGCACGCTGAAGGTCTCGATATGGGCGTCCCACCCCCAGGCCTTGAACTGCGCCAGGGTGAACTCCGCGTTCTCCTTGTCATGTGGCGATCCCACCTGATTGGGGGCCGAGGCCATCTGCTTCAAACGCTCGCGGATCGCCTGGGCCGAAAGCCCCGCATCGAAACTCGCCTCGGTGGCGCGCTCGGCGGTGGCGTGCTCGGGCGTGAAGCCGAGCATTGGCGCGGCCCTGGACGCCGAAGCGGCTGCGAGCGCGCTAACGGCGGCGCCGAGTATCAGGCGTAAGGGGGTATGGTTCATGAAGCTCCGCGTCCTCTTTCTCTTCCCCTTCTGGGGGAAGTACGGCCGAAGGCCGGGAAGGGGGCTCCAGCTTGACGCCGATTTTTCAGCCAGGCCGGAGCCCCCTCCACGTTGGCGTCGGGGTCCCCTCCCCCAGAGGGGAGGAGAAAATGTCGTACGTACCTGCGGCTCTCTTACTGGATCAGCCGCCGGCGGCCATCACGATATAGCCGGCTCTCGGAAAATGCAGATGCAACCGGCCGAGATCGCTGGTTTCGCGAGCGATGACCACGCGTTCGGGGTTGGCCGCCACCAGGGTTCCGGCGATCGGGTCGCGGCCATAGTCGTCGGCCATCACCACCACCGACGCGCCGGGTGCCAGGCCCAGCGGATCGGCCCCGTCATGCTCGGTGAAGTTCACCGGCTCGCTCGCCCGCGCCACTTCCAGCGCCTCGCCGGTGGTCATCTCCGAGCGCGTCCCATGGCCGATCGCCGCCACCCGCGCGCGCCAGGCCTCCACCCGGTCCAGCCCGGCCAATAGCGGCGTGGCCAGATGGGGGGTGAAGCTGACCACGAACCAGACGTTCATATAGGCGGCGATGTCGGCCAGGCTTGCGCTCTCGCCGCCCAGGAACGGGCCGCCGGCGGCCAGCGCGCCCTCGATCCAGGCCGCCTGGGCCCGCCACTGGGCGCTCATCGGCCCGGCCGCCGCCTTCATGGCGGCCACGTCGAACGGCCGGCCCGAAAGCTTCTCACGATCCTCGATGAAGGCGCGCGGCACGCTCTCGCCCAGCTCGCCGAAGATCACGGCCACCGAGGCCTGGAAGAAAAGCCGGTCGGCCCACAGATTGATCGCCCAGTCGAGGCCGGACATGGGGGCGGGCGAGGGCGAGCGCCGCTCGATCTCGGCCAGGATCACCTGGCTGTCGCAGAAGATATCGGCCCCGATCTGCATCACCGGCGCGCGCCGATAGCCACCGGTCAGCGGCACCAGATCGGGCTTGGGCATGATGCTCGGCTGGATCACCGCGCTCCAGGCCAGGTCCTTGAGGCCGAACATCAGCCGGGGCTTCTCCGAGAACGGCGAGGTGTCGTACTGGTGAAGGATGAAGGTGCTGGTCATCTAGGCCACCGGCGCCGGGCGCGCGCGCTGGTTGAACAGCAGCTTCATCCGACGCTCCCGCTCCTCGGGCGACAGCGAGGCCGGATCTTCCTGCGGCCCGGCCGTCACCGCCATACCCCGCTGGACCGCCGGCCTCGCGCTCATCTCCTCGAACCAGCGCTTGAAATACTTGAATTCGTTGATGTCCTGACCCTGAAGTTCCCAGGTCACCGTCCACGGATAGGAGATCATGTCGGCGATGGTGTACGCGTCGCCGGCGAGATACGGCCGGTCATAGAGGCGGTTGTTCATCACCCCATAGAGGCGGTTGACCTCGTCGCCGAACCGGCGAACCGCGTAGGACTGATCACCCTGCGTATCGCCCAGCCGGCGGAAGTGGCCATATTCGCCGGTCTTGGGCCCCTGGTTGGCCATCTGCCAGATCACCCATTGGGTGACCTCGGCCTTGCCGCGCGCATCCTGCGGGAAGAACCTTCCGGCCTTCTCGGCGATGTACATCATGATCGCGCCGGACTCGAAGACCGCGATCGGCGCCCCGCCATCGGCCGGCGCGTGGTCGACGATCGCCGGCATGCGGTTGTTGGGCCCGATGGCCAGGAACGAGTCGGTGAACTGGTCGCCCTTGCCGATGTTGCACGGGACCACGGTGTACGGCAGCCCCAGCTCCTCCAGAAGGATCGTCACCTTCTTGCCGTTGGGCGTCGGCCAATAGTGGACATCGATCATCGGGGTATCTCCGTTACGCTTTGAAAAGGCTCAATAAGGCCGGTCGCCGACGATGGTGACCCGTTCCATGCGCCGCACCGCCGGCCAATAGTCGGATACGGCGTAATGCCGGCGGCGGCGAAAACGCGAGCCTGGCGGCCGTGACGGCGCCGACAGGTTTGTTCATGACTGGCTCCTCCCATTTCGCTCATCCTAGCGCCTAACTCTCTTCCCCCTCTGGGGGAAGTCCCCGCGAAGCGGGGGATGGGGGCTCCAGCGGAGAACGAGGGCCGCCGCCCCATTGACTCCAAGGCTAAGCTCGCCGAACACTGAGCGCTACGAGGGACAAAGACTATTGAGGGGGGCCTCGATGGTGACCCCGACATCGATCGCGGAGCAGCTGGAGCGGTGCGTCGCCCTGATTTCGCGCGCGCCCCTGGCCCCGGACGGCTGGGATCAGGCGCTCTTGGCGGTGAGCGATATCGCCGGCGCCGCCAGGCGGCTTAGGGAACTGAAGGGTTAGAGAGATGACCATCCAATCGTTCGACAATGTCTGGGACGCCCTCGCCGATACACCCGCCGAGTCCGCCAATATGACGGCGAGGTCTGATCTCCTCATCGCCCTTCAGCGCGTCGTGTCGGGATGGGGCCTGACCCGGGAGGCGGCGGCCAAGCGGCTGGGCGTCACCCGCCCCAGGGCCAGCGATCTCATCGGCGGCAAGGTCCACAAATTCTCCCTCGACGCCCTGGTCAATCTGGCGACCCGGGCCGGTCTTCGCGTGGAGATTCAAACCTCCGACGCCGCCTGAGAGCTCTCGCTTAGCCAGCGTACGCCCGAGCGTTGCTACCCCGTCTCCTCTCCGGTATTTGGCAAGTGAGGGATTGAGGGATCAGGGGACGCGACCATGACTTACCGACAGCTTCTCACCTACGCCTCTATCGGCCTCCTGCTGGTTGGAACAGCGCCGGCGCCGCTTCTCGCCCAGACGCCGCCGCCCGATCCCGCCGCCGACGGGGGCTCGGCGGATCAGGCCTACAGCCCTCAACAGCTCGACGCCCTGCTGGCCCCGGTCGCGCTCTACCCGGATGAGCTGCTCACCCAGACCCTGATGGCCACGACCTATCCCCTGCAGGTGGTCGAGGCGGAGCGGTGGCTGCAGGATCCGGCCAACAAGGCCCTCACCGGCGACGCCTTGACCCAGGCCCTGGCGGCCAAGGATTGGGATCCTTCGGTCAAGTCCCTGGTTCCCTTCCCCCAGGTTCTGGCCATGCTCAACAGCAAGCTCGATTGGATGCAGCAGGTCGGCTACGCCATGGGCGATCAGCAGGCCGATGTCTGGGCCTCGGTCCAGCGCCTGCGCGCCCAGGCCCAGGCGGCCGGGACGCTCAAGAGCACCGATCAGCAGACGGTGAGCACCCAGGACAGCGCGATCGTCATCGAGCCAGCCCAGCCCAATGTGGTCTATGTGCCCACCTACAATCCGGCCTATGTCTATGGAACCTGGGCCTATCCGGCCTATCCGCCGGTCTATATCCCGCCGCCGCCGGGATACTATTTCGGCGCCGCGGTCGTCGCCGGCCTGGCGTTCGGCGCGGCGATCGCGATCAACAATGGGCTCTGGGGCTGGGCGCGGCCGCACTGGGGCTATGGCGGCGTCTATGTGAACGTCAACCGCTACAACACCATCAACATCAACCGCACCCAGATCAACAACAACAATTGGCGGGGCGGCGGCCCGGGCTATCGGCCGGGCGGCGGCGGCAACCGCCCGCCCCCCGGGCCGGTCGGTCCGCCCCACGGCGGCGTCCGTCCGGGCTACAATGGCGGCGGCGTGCAGAGGCCGACCAATCCCAGCCGACCAGGACAGAACGGCGGCGGGATCCCGCCCCGCAATCCCAACACCCGTCCTGGCGGAAACGGCGGCGGAGAGCAGAAACCGCACAATGGAAGTCGGCCGGGCTACCATGGCGGCGGGGAGCGGAAGCCGACCAATCCCAGCCGACCGGGACAGAATGGCGGCGGCGTACAGAAGCCGCACCATGAGACCCGTCCGGGCGGCGGCGGTCAGCATAACCGGCCTTCCGGCGGCCGTCACGGTGGTGGCGGAGGCCATCGCGCCGCGCCCAAGCGCGGGGGTCGGCCGGGCTAGAGGCTGATGGCGGTCGCAGCCTCCGCATAGGGCGTCAGGTCGATCCCCGGATAGCGGGCGGCCACATCCCGCAGCGTCTGGGCGTTCCAATAGTCCGAGCCGATCGGCGGCCAGCCAAAGAGGTCGCGCTGGCGCGGCGTCATCTGGATCAATGCCTGGTCGATACCGGGCTTCTCGGCGTGATCGGGCCAGCTCATCTTGCCGTTCCAGCGCCAGCCGCGTTCCTGGAAGTCCACCAGCATCGCAAAGCGTGAGCGCCCCGGCGCCTTGAAATCGGATCCCCGGTGCATGACGTCGGTCTTGTAGATCATCAGGCTGCCGGCCGGCGCGGTGGCGCTCACCTCCTTGTCGAACAGCTCGCCCATGGGCAGCTCGCGCGGATGCAGGGGAATGTCCCGGGTCTCGCTCAGCGGCACGATCTTGGTCGGCCCGTCCAGCTCGGTGACGTCCGAAAGCAGGACGAAGGTGGTCATCTGAGTGTGACGCCCATCGGCGCGTGGGACCACCAGGGTGTGGTTGCCGAAATCCCGGTGATGGCGCTGGTCGTAGTTGATCGCGCCGGCATACTTGGCCCACAGCTCCACCTTGTAGATTTCGATGTCCGTGGAATTGAGGAGTCGCTCGGCCGCGTCGATCAGATCGGGATAGACGGCCACCCGGTTCAAAGCCCAGGCGTCGTACGGCCAATAACGAATGCCGGCGAACTGGTTGCGCGCGAACTTGGGGTAGGCCGAGGGATCGGCGAAATAGTCTTCGGGCTTGGGATAGACGCCCCACAGGGCCTCACGGGCGGCGGCCAGCGTTTCCGAATCGAGAAACCCCTCCACCACCGTGAAGCCCTGGTCCCAGACCTGCGCCAACTGGGCGTCGGTTACCCGCATGCTGTCTCATCCCTCCAGGCGGCCCGTCGCCGCGACAACGGCGTTTAAGGCGCCACAATCCTGTGACAAGAGGGGGCGCATTGAGCGTTCTTGGCTCTGGAGACCCGACAGCATGCCCCCCAAGGCGTCCCGCCGCACCGCCCTCTTCGCCGGCCTTTCCCTGGCGCTCGTCCTCGCCGCGCCGATGGCCCGCGGCGCGCCGGCCGATCCGGCGGCGGCCAGGATCGAGGCCTTCGACAACGCGCTGATCGAGACCATGAAGGCCGGTCCCTCCCTCGGGGCCCAGGGCCGCTATCGCAAGCTCCTGCCGGTGGTGGAGGCGACCTTCGATCTGCCCCTGATGACCCGCGTGGCCGTGGGCGCGCCGTGGACGACCATGTCCGACGCCGATCAGAAAGCCTTGGTGAAGGGTTTCACCCGGCTCACCGCCGCCAACTACGCCCACAATTTCTCCAGCTTCAGCGGCGAGCGGTTCGAGCTCGATCCCAATGTCCAGACGCGCGGGCCCGACAAGATCGTCCAGACGCGCCTCATCCCCGCCCACGACGCGCCGGTCAGCCTAGCCTATCGCATGCGCCAGTCGGCGGGCGACTGGAAGGTGATCGACGTCTTCTACGGCGCCATCAGCCAGCTCACCACCCGGCGCTCCGATTTCGCCGCCCCCCTGGCCGCCGGCGGCGCCAAGGGCCTGCTGGCCCACCTCGACGCCGTGAGCGATAACCTGCTGAAATAGCTCAGGCCTTCGCATCCCCAGGCGGCGGCCCCATCAGGGCGGGCTGGAAAAGCAACGCGGAAACGAGGGTCCACAGAAGGGAGATCATCAGCAGCTTGCCCATGCTGGCGGTGCCGGGGTGGCTGGAGGCCCACAGGCTGCCGAAGCCGGTGGCGGTGGCCAGGGCGCTGAAGAAGATCGCCCGGGTCAGGCTCGATTGCAGCAGATGCGCGCCGCCGGACCGCCAGGCCATGACGAAATAGATGTGGAAGGCGACGCCGATGCCGAACAGCAGCGGCAGGGCGATGATGTTGGCGAAGTTGAGCGGCTGGCCGATCACCACGCAACTGCCCAGGGTCAGAAGGCCGGTCAGCACGATCGGGGCCATGGTGATCGCCACGTCGCGGACGCGCCGCAGCACCACGAAAAGCAGGATGGTGATGACGATGAAGGATAGGGCGCCGGCCTCGATGAAGGCCCCGGCCACCACCTGGCCGCCGGCGCGGGTGCCGATCGGCGTTCCGGTAGCGTCGGGCGCCAGGCTCTGAACCTGGCCGATGAAGCGCTCGAGCACCGCGTTGTTGTTGGAATCGCCCTTGGGGACCACCGAGATCCGCGCCTGCCCGCCAGGGGCCAGCCAGTCGCGGCGGATTTCTGGCGGCAGGGTCTGGAGTGTAACGGGGCCGGCCTGGAGCGCGTTTCGGGTCTGATCCAGGACGACCGCGAGGCCCGGCATGAGCACCTGGGCGGCCTTGGCGCGCTCGGCTGGAGACGCGGCCGCCAGCCAGTCGAAGGAAATCGCCAGGCGCCGCGCGGCGTTGGCCGTCGGCCCGGCCTTTCCGGCGGCGGCGGCGCGGAGATCGGCGGCGGTCTGCTTGAGCGCCTCGATCACCTCGGCGTCGGTGGGCGGCGGGGCGGTGACCAGGGGATCGAGAGTCAGGTCCAGCAGCATCGAGGCGTCGCTGATGGCGGCCAGCTTTGGCCCCTGGTCGTCGGGGATGAAGCTGGAAAGGGTTCGGGCCTCGGCGACAGCGGGAAGCTTTTCCAGCCGCCGCGCCAGGGCGTCGGCGGCGGGCAGGGAAGGGGCGATCACCTCCAAGGTGTTGGGCGACTGGTCGGGGTCGCGCATCAGGTCGAGCAGGGTCGCCACCGATTCCGAGCGGGTGTTCTTCAGGTGCAGGGGATTGAAGTCGAAGGTGAGCCACGGCAGCAGGGCGGCGCAGACGGCGGCGGCGGCCAGGGCGGTTCCGATCACCGCCCGGCGATGGCCGAGAATGAAGGTGTCGAGCGCCTGGAGGGAAGGCCCATCGCCGCTGGGCGCCGGGGCCGGCGGCGCCAGCAGGGCGATCAGGGCCGGCAGCAGGGTGAGGTTTAGGAACAGGGCGATGACCATACCCGCCCCGGCGATCACCCCAAGCTGCGAGACCCCGACGTAGGCGGTGGGCACGAAGGCCAGGAAGCCGGCGGTGATGGCGGCCGCCGCCAAGGTGAGGGATCGGCCCATGCCAAGACCCGCCGCGCGCAAAGCGTCGGGCGTGGCCGCGCCGAGGCCTTGTTCGGTGCGGAAGCGGACGGTGAACTGAATGCCGAAGTCGATGCCGAGGCCCACGAACAGGGGAATGAAGGCCACCGAAATCACATTGAACCGGCCGAAGATCGCCAGTCCCATGGCCGTGGCGCCGAGCAGGCCGACGATCATGGTCGCCAGGATCGCCCCGATCAGGCGCGGCGAGCGCACCGCCATCCACAGCATGATCAGGATCGCGCCCAGCGCCATGGCGGCGATCAGGCCCGCCCCCTGGGCGAGGCTGCCGAACTCGTCGTCCTGCAGCGGCGCCGCGCCGGTCAGGCGCACCGTGACGCCATGTGGCGGATTGAGATCCAAGCTCGCGGCGGCCTGGCGTACGAAATCACTCGGGCCGGCGCTGGGTTGCAGCTTGGCGTAGTCCAGCACGGGGCTGGCCAGGACGATGCGGCGCAAGGTCCGCGGGTCCGCCGCCTTTCCGCTGATCAACGCGCGCCAGGAGAACCAGGCCGGCCTTCCGGCTCTCACCTGGTCCATGGCGGTGGCGAGCGACTGGATCGGGCGCCCCAGATCGCCGAGCGCGGCGTTTCCGGTCGTGACGCCCTGGACCGCGGTGGAAAGCGTCTGGCAAAGGCCACGCAGGCTCGGATCGGCGGCGAGGGGCCCGAGGAACGGCTGGGCGGCGATGAGCTGGCTCATGTCGGCGCTGACCGCCGGCGCCGATTCATAGAGGATGCCGTTCTTCTCGAAGAACGGGCCGGCGTCGGGCCGCTCCACATCGTGGAACAGGTCGGGCCTCGCCGCCAGCCTGGCGGTCAGCGCCGCGGCGGCCGCCTCGGCCAGCTCCGGCGTGCGGCCGTCCACCACCACCACGATCCGGTCGCCCTCGGGATTGAACAGCCTGTCGAACCTCGCCTCGCGCTGGCGATAGGGAAGCGATTTGGAAAGCAGCTGATCGGTGTCGGTGGTCATGGCGAAATGCGTCACCGTCCAGGCCAGCGCCGCCAGCCCTATCGCCAGGCCCATCGCCGCGACGAGCCATGGGCGATCGCACGCCAGTCCGACCAGCCGCGCCGGGATGGGCAGCCTCGCCTTCGATGATGTCGCCGAACCGCTCAGCAAGGCCTCCATTGGCGCACGGCCCCGCGTCGCCTCGTCGTGGCCAATGTGGTTTTCCGTTGAATCGCCCCCCAGCGCCAGCCTATGGAGGCCGGTCTTAAGGAGCAGCGCGTGCGCTCATCGATCTTCGCCGCCGGCCTCGTCCTGGCGGTCTTGAGCGGCGCGCCTCTCGCCAGGGCCGCGACCGCCACGCCGCCGCCGGCCGCCGCCCCCGTGGTGACGGGGCATTTTCCAGGCGATCCGTGGGAGCGGTCCAACCGGGTCGGCTTTCAGACCGAGCTGGCGCTGGACAAGGTGTTGCTTGGGCCCATCACCAGCGTTCACAAGTTCCTCACGCCGGGTCCGGTCGGCAAGGGACTGCACAACTTCGTGGTCAATCTGCAAGAGCCCCTGGTCGTGGCCAATGACCTGGCGCAGCTGCGGCCCTTGCGGGCGATCAAGGCTTTGGTGAGGTTCGCGTTCAATTCGACCTTGGGAATCGCGGGGTTGATCGATGTTTCAGCGAAGGCGGGTCTGCCTCATCACAAGAGTTCGTTCGGCGACACCATGGCTCGATATGGCGTCGGGCCTGGGCCTTATCTCTTTCTGCCGATGGTCGGGCCGTCCAGTGTGCGCGACCTCATCGGCAATGTGGTCGACGGCCTGGTCAACCCGATCTATCTGGCCGACTATCCCTACCGGGCGGTGGCGGCCGTCGCCCTGCCGGTTTTGGGGGGCCTCGACCAGCGGCTTCAGAGCGGCGACGATCTGAAGGCCTTGCTGGACAACGCCGCCGATCCCTACGCCACTTTGCGCTCGACCTATCTCCAGAACCGGGAGGGCGAGATCAATGGCGATAAACCGGTGCTGAACGCTCTGCCGGAACTCGACGATCCCGGCGCCGCGCCAACACCCGCGCCCGCCTCGACGCCTTCAGTCCAGCCCTCAATCCAGCCCTCCGGCCAGGCCGACGCCGCCGCGCCGCCCGTCGATCAGCCGCCGGCTCTCCAAAGCCTGCCAGACGATCAGGGTCGGTACGCCGATGGCCAGGTCCCGCGCGCGTTTGATCAGGGATAGGGCCAGGGACATCTCGGCGCCGAGGCCGAACAGAGGGCCGAGCACCGCATAGGTGGCTTCCTGGACGCCCACGCCGGCCGGCGCGAACACCGCCGCGCTCCGTGCCGCCGCGACCAGGCTTTCGATCGCCAGGATGGAGCCTAGGCCGATCGGAACCCCGGCCAGGCGCAAGGCCCCCCAGGCGCCGGCGGCGCTGGCGATCCAGGCGCTCATGTGGATGGCCACCGAAAGGATGACCCGTCCCGGGCGGCGATAGATCGCCTCCAGCGCCGCGCCGATCTCGCCGGTTCCGGCGGCGGCGGCCGGCAGGAACCGCCTGGCCAGAGCCTCCACCAGGCCCATGCCGCGCCGCTGCAGGGCGATGAAGGCGACCGCGCCCGCCGCCGTCAGCCCAAGACCGATAAGGCCCGCGCCGATCAGCGCATTGTGCGCCGAGCCCGCGCCCAGGCGCATGGCCAGAAGGCTGAGCCCCAGTCCCGTGAAGCCGAGTTGGGCGATGAGTTCGGTGGTGACGTCCACCACCTCGGTGGAGAGGACCCGGGTGGGCGCCAGCCCCCGCAGCATGGCCGCGCGCGCGCCCAGCAGAAAGCCGCTCAGATGCGAGAGCGGCAGGAGTTCGGCGCCGGCGTCCCTGACCATCCGCGCCCAGACGAATACGCCCCATTGTCTCGGCGGCGCTCCCCCCGCCAGAACGAACCAGGCCGAGCCCAGCAGGCAGAAGGGCAGGGCGGTGTAGACGCACAGAAAGCCGAAGCCGCGCCAGCCGATGGCGCCGAGCGCGGCGTAGACCTTCGAAAAGCCGAAATAGCCGACGATGCCGGTGGCGACCGCGCCGCCAAGAACGATCGCCGCCATGATCGCCAGGCGCGCGCCGCCGCCGGTCGCGACGCTGGCCCCCGGCCGCTCGCTGTCGGTCATGCGGGTTGCGGACTGGCTCCGCCGCCCACGAACCGCCGCGCCAGCCGACACATGGCGGGCACGAACTTCGGCCGCAGCAGCCGCTTGTCATAGCCGCCGAGCCGCCGGTCGTTTTCGGCCAGGCACAGGTCCATCAGTTGACCCAGGCTCAGCTCCATGCCCACGGCCTTGGCCCCGGTCATGGTGAAGTTGGCGTCCTGGGGTTCGCCATCCAGGCCCTTGGCGATGTTCATCCGCTCCAGGGCCAGGAACACCCACACCGCCATCACCCGAAGCTCGAACCAGGGCCGGCGCCAGAACGGCATATTGCGCCTGTGCCAGGCGACCCAGTTGACGAAGAACAGGATGTGGCGGCCCTCCTCCTGCATCACCGGCTCGAAGGTGTCGACGAGGTCTGGCGGGAAATAGCCCGATTGCTTGGCCACCTCGAAAAGGCCGAAGGCGAAGAAGCTGTCGATGCATTCGCTGAAACCGGTGACCATGAAGGCCCACTCGATATCCTTGGGCGGCGCATAGGCCGGCTCGGGCTCCAGCTTGATGCCATAGGCTTCGACCAGATTGGCCAGCACATGCTTGTGTCGCGCCTCCTCGAAGGCGTTGAGCTCCACGGCCTTGCGCAGCCACTCGTCCTTGGCCACCGCCGCCGCGTAGGATTTGACGTTAAGGCTGGCGCGCCCTTCGGTGGCCACGGCGATATCCCAGATCGGCAGGCTGGTCAGGCGCCCCAGCGCCACCTCGTCCAGCTTCGGCCAGTCGATCACCGCCGGCTTGTAGGGATTGAAGGTGTCGAGCAGGGTGCGGCAGAAGAGGATCTTGTGCGCCTCTCCGCCGATCTTGATCGGCCCGCCGTTGTCACGCGGGGCGGGAACGTCGAGGGCCAGGTCGCCGGCCGTCCAATCTGTCATCGCAATACACTCTCGCTCTGGTGCGCCGGCGCGAAGTCGCCAAAGCCTCCGAGCCGGGCGCCGACGCGGCGGACCGTGGCGGCAACCTGTGGCGCGGTCAAGGCGGCCAGCTCGTCGGCATAACGATAGCCGCTGGCCGCGCCGGGAAAGCCTCCGCGCAGAGCCGGGTGCAGATAGACCTCGCTGAGCCCCGGCGGCAGGGCTTCGATCAGGCCATCGAGGCGCGCCGGGGTCATGGCCCCGCTCCAGGTCAGGCCGAACACCTGGTCGGGGATGAAGATCCCGGCGGCGCGGAATCGCCGGCGCGCCTGGGCCGCCCAGAGATCGAACACGGGAGAGGCGGGATAGGCGCCATCGGGCTCGACCCGCGCCAGGACATCGCGTCGCTCGATCGGGATTCGCGCGGCCTTCAGGCCATATCGCGCGCCGATCTTCAGCATCAGGCCGGCGATGGTGGGGTGCAGATGGAAATGCTTGTGGGTGTTGACGTGATCGAGCGTCAGGCCCGTGGCGGCGAAGGCCTCGAACTGGGCGGCGATCTCGGCCGCCAGTTCGCGCCGCGCGACCGGATTGAAGAACATCGTCGCCCCGGCGGCGGCCATGTTCTCGCGAAAGCGGCCGGACGCATCCACCAGGTGAGGGATTTGCTTCGGATGCAGGCTCGGCCGCGCCTCGACCAGCGCCAGATGAAGGCCCACGCGAAGGCCGGGATTGGCCCTCGCCCGCGCCACCGCGTCCGGCGCCGCCGGCGCGCCGACCATCAGGCTGGCGGCGGTGAGCACCCCCTCGCGATGGCCGATCTCCACCGCTTCGTTGACGGCGAGATCGGCGCCGAAGTCATCGGCGGTGATGATGAGCGATCGGGTCACACGACGGGCGCGCCGCGCAAGGCCCTCGGCCTAGACCGCAGCCTTCAGACGCTTCGCCCGCAACGTTCCACCCAGCAGGCCCAGCCCCATGACCATCAGCACCCAATTCGCGGGTTCGGGAACGCCGAACGGCGGATCCACCAGAGAGACGTCATCAAGGCCATAGAAATAGCCGGGGGCTGTTTGAAACTGAAAACTAACAGTCTCCTTCGGCGCATCGGCGACGATCGACACCTCGTATTTCTGCCAGCCGCCCGCGTTTGGCGCGCCGATCGCCGTTGGCGTGTATCGCTCCAGGTCGCCGGGCGCCCCGAATTTCACGTCGAGGGGTGCGGACCTCCCAGAGTCCGTGTCATTCTCATAATAGATCAAGGTGAGATGCTCCCCTACTTTCAGTCCGCTGACGGTCTGGGAGAGGTTGCCGTTGGGTGCGGGATGGAGACAGTGTTTGCATCCCGAACCAACAAGGCGCGCGAACCACGCTCCATCCGTGGGCGTGACCCTGTCCTTTCCGTCGGTTTGAATGTCAAACCCGGTGGACGAAGCGGCGGCCTCGGATCCGGGATAGGACTTTTCGGTCCAGCCGGTCAGGGCCCCGCTGTCAAAGCTGCCGTCGACGAGCAGGTTGCCGCTTACGCTGTCCAGGGTGGTGAGGCCCACCATCTGGTTGTCCGACTCGAATCCGCCCTCGTCGGTCTCGGAAAACACCACCCGGTCGAATGTGCCGGTGGTGTCGATGAAGTTTACGAACACGAATGGTTGTCCGCCGAGGTTGTCCGGGCGCCACGGGTTCCGATCGTATTTCGGGTTACGGGTGATGCTTGGCGGCAGCTGAGAAAGTAGATTGAAACTCCCCACCTCCGTTGTTCCGTTGTAAAACGTAATTTGATTGGCGTGATCAACCGCCATCATATAGGCGCCGAAATAATTCAATCCCCCAGCATTTGTCGTCGACAGATTTAAACTGTAACTAGTCGGTTCCATGGTATCGAAACCCAGTGCGTCGGCGTAATATCCAGTGCCGCCCACGCCGCCAAATAAATCAGCGGGTTTGACGATCACGTTCGTGTAAGCGCCGCTGATCTTGCCGCCCGTATCAAAGTTCGTGTCGAAAGTCTCGAAATTGCCTGGAGTTTGTTTGTCGAACGTTTCGAGCCCGCCATAGGTCAGCGGAACCGTGGTCTTGGTCACAGCCGGAGGTTCGTAGCTGAGGCTGAAGGTGTCCGCCCATGCCGCGCCCGCCGCCATGACGGCCAAAGCGCTCAACGCGATCGTTCTCATACCTTACAAAGCCCCCTATGGAATCGATGTCGAAACCCCGCGCCCTGGAGGTGTTTTGAGGTTACGCCGCGACGTTGCGGCGCTCCCGGAGGAAATCGAAGAATTCCACGCCTTCGCGCAGGCGGCGCTTCATCATGTCCGGATCGCGGACCATTTCGTTGACGATGGCGCCGATCTTCCGCGGGCGGAAGTAGAAGCGCTTATAGAAGTTCGCCTGGGCCTCGAAGATCTCGGCGTGGCTGAGATCGGGATAGTGCAGCGGCGCGATCTGGTTGCCATGGTCGTCCACCAGCTCGGCGTTATCGGCGTCCAGCCAGCCGTTCTCCACCGCCTGCTTGTAGAGGAAGGTGCCGGGGTAGGGGGCGGCCATGGAGATCTGGATGGTGTGCGGATTGATCCTCTTCGCCCATTCCATGGTCTGGTTGAGCGTCTCGTGGGTCTCGCCCGGCAGGCCGACGATGAAGGTGCCGTGGATGACGATGCCCAGCTCATGGCAGTCGCGGGTGAACTTCTCGGCCACCTCCACGCGCATGCCCTTCTTGATATTGTGCAGGATCTGCTGGTTGCCGCTCTCATAGCCCACCAGCAGCAGGCGCAGGCCGCCATCCTTCAGCTTCTTGAGGGTGTCATAGGGCACATTGGCCTTGGCGTTGCACGACCAGGTGACGCCGAGCTTGCCCATCTCCTTGGCGATGGCCTCGGCCCGGGGCAGGTTATCGGTGAAGGTGTCGTCGTCGAAGAAGAATTCCTTCACCTGCGGAAAGGCCTTCTGGGCCCAGGCGATCTCCTCGATCACATGGCCGACGCTGCGGGTGCGATAGCGGTGGCCGCCCACGGTCTGGGGCCACAGGCAGAAGGTGCAGCGCGATTTGCAGCCGCGGCCGGTATAGAGCGAGATATAGGGGTGCTTCAGATAGCCGCTGAAGTAGTTCTCGATGGTCAGGTCGCGCTTGTAGACCGGGGTGACGAACGGCAGGGAATCCATGTTTTCCAGGATTTCGCGATCGGTGTTGTGCACGATCACGCCGCTGGAGTTGCGATAGCTGAGGCCGTCGATATCGGCCCAGGGCTTGTCTTCGGCCACGTCCTTGATGGTGAAGTCGAACTCGTTGCGGGCGACAAAATCCACCGCCGGCGCGCTCTTCATGCTGCCCTCGGCGTCCACGGCCACCTTGGCCCCGATCAGGCCGGCCTTCAGGTTCGGGTTGATCGCCTTCATCGCCTCGATGGTCTTGATGTCGGACGAGAACGACGGGGTGGAGGTGTGCAGCACCACCATGTCGTAGTCCTTGGCCAGCGGGGCCACGTCGGCCAGGGTCTGGCGATGGGGCGGGGCGTCGATCAGGCGGCTGCCTTCCACCAGGGCGGCCGGCTGGGCCAGCCAGGTCGGGAACCAGAACGACTTGACCTCGCGCTTGGCTTGCCAGCGCGATCCGGCGCCGCCGTCGAAGCCCTCGAACGAGGGGGCCTGGAGGAACAAGGTGCGAAGCATGAACGAAACCTCTTAAGGACTGCGACTTCAAGGATGTGACAGGGCGCCGTCGCGACCGCCGCGGTAACGCCTGCCTTGCCAGCCCACCGTGGCGCCGGCGAAACTGGCTAAAAAGACTCCCAAGGATAGCACATCGCGCGCGGGAATCAGCCACCACGGTCCGGCGCTGGCGCCGGTGACGGCGTCAATACGGAGTTTCAGCGCAATACGCACCCCAAGAATGGTCAAAATCAGTCCGAGGGCGGGCCAGGAAAAGCCCAGCAGCGCGCCGGCGATCAGGGCCAGGGGCAGGGGGTTGGTGATCAGGCTGCCGGCGTAGCCCGCCGGATCGATCACCCTGACCGTCCGCGCCCAGCGAATCTCGTGCTCGATCAGGGCGCTAAGGCTGGGTTCGGTGCAGTCGTGAACCACCAGCATCGGCGGAATGGAGATCGAAAGGCCCAGGCCGCGCACCGCCCGGCCGATCTCGTAGTCGTCGGCCAGCAGGTCGGCCACCGATTCGAAGCCGCCGATTCGGCTCAAGGTCTCGCGGGTGAGGGCGATGGTCGAGCCGAAGCACGGATCGGCCATGCCGAGGGTCTTGCCGAGGATCGCGTTGGGCAGGAACTGATAGTTGATGGTCATGGCGTTGAGATGCGACCAGAGGCCCACGCTGCCGTCGCCAATATAGAGGCAGCTCACCGCGCCGACGCCTGGCCGCGCCAAGGCCGCGACGACCTTGCCCACATAATCCGGCGCCACGTGGATGTCGGCGTCGCTCTGGATCAGGATCTCGTGCCGGGCGGCGGCGGTGATATTGATGAGGTTGGAGACCTTGCGGTTGTGCCCGTGCAGGCGCGGATCGACCACCAGCTCGATATCCATCGCCGGGTGGCGTTCGGCCAGGGCGCGCACGATCGCCGCCGCCGGGTCGGCGGGGTCCTGGACGCCGAATACGAGCTGGATTTGGCCGGGGTAATCCTGGACGCAGAAAGTCTCCAGCGCCTGCGCCAGGCCGTGCGGCTCGTGATGCAAGGGCTTCAGGATCGACACCGATGGAAAGTCGGCGGCCCGCGCCGGCGTCTTGGCCATGAAGCGCGCGGAGAGGCTCGCGGCGATCAGGGCGTAGGCGCCGCCGCATAGCGAAAGCGCGGCCAGCAGCCAGCCGAGGGTCGCTTGCAATATACCAAGAAAATTCACCCGTGCGGCCGCCCACTGAATCGCGATTGTTAAAGATAGCGCCTCTACGTCCTGCTTTCTCTTCCCCCTCGGGGGGAAGTACCGGCGAAGCCGGGGAAGGGGGCTTCAGCTTGGCGTTCGCCTCTCAGCCAGGCCAAAGCCCCCTCCACGTTGGCGTCGGGGTCCCCCTCCCCCAGCGGGGGAGGAGAGAAGACTCGCCGCGTATTTCCAATATGACACAGAGCTGAACCATTGGCCCGCTAAAGCCGTTCATAGGGGGGCTTCAAATCCGGCAATCGCCATGATGGCCAAGTGTGTCGACACGCTTGGTCGACCGCGCGGCGAAGAGGCATTTTGCGTTCATGGCGGCACGTCGGCGGTTTCGGTGGGGTTTCGTGGCGCTTGGCGTCGTGGCGGTCGCCCTGGTGTTGTGGGTGGTCCTTCACAAGCCGGCGGCCAAGAAGCCCATCCCGCCGGCGACCCCGGTGACGGCCGTGAAGGCCACGGTCCAGGACGTGCCGGTTTCGATCACCGCGCTCGGCGCCGCCCAGGCCTGGCAGAGCGACGCCATCCTCGCCCAGGTCAGCGGGACTCTTCTTAGCGTCGCTTTCAAGGAAGGGACTCAGGTCAGGAAGGGTCAGCTCCTGGCCCAGATCGATCCGGCCCCCTATCGCGCGGCCTTGACCCAGGCGCGGGGCGCACTCCTCCGCGATCAGGCGCTGCTGGCCGAGGCGCGGCTCGACCTGGCGCGCTACCAGACCCTTTCGGCCCAGGATTCGATCGCCCGCCAGCAGGTCGACACCCAGGCGGCCCTGGTCAAGCAGGACGAGGGCGTCGTGCTCATGGACGAGGGCGCGGTGGCCGCCGCCAGGGTCAATCTCGATCGGTGCGGCATCCGATCGCCGGTCAGCGGGCGCACCGGCGTGCGCCTGGTCGACCCGGGCAATCTGGTCAGCGCCAGCGGCTCGGCGGTCGCCACCGCCAGCGGCGGCGGCGTCACAGGCGCGAGCGGGGCAAGCTCATCGTCCAGTTCGTCGGGCGGCGCCGCGAGTTCGAGCGCCAGCCCCAGCGGCATCGTCATCGTCAACCAGATCCAGCCGATCGCGGTCACCTTCACCGTCCCTCAGGGCGACTTCCAGCATCTGACCGACCTCACGGACGGTTTCCGCAAGCCCCTGGCCACCGAGGCGCTCAGCCAGGAGACCGGCGCTTCGCTGGGAACCGGAACCCTGAGCATCGCCGATAACCGGGTCGATCCCAGCACCGGCACGGTGCAGCTCAAGGCGAAGTTCGACAATCCCGGCGAACGGCTGTGGCCAGGCCAGTTCGTCAATGTCCGCCTGACCCTGCAGACCCTTTCCAGGGTCACCACCATTCCGAGCTCGGCGGTCAACCAGGGCCCCAACGGCGCCTTCGCCTATGTGATCGGCGCCGATGGCAAGGTCGCCGCCCAACCGATCAAGGTCGCCTGGACTCAGGGCGCGACGGCCGTGATCGCCTCGGGCGTCACCGCCGGCCAGTCGGTGGTCACCGACGGCCAACTGACCCTGAAGCCCGGAGCGCGGGTGAAGATCAAGGCGCCGGCGGCGGCCAAGGCCCGCTCTTGAGCCTCTCCAGTCCCTTCATCCGCCGGCCGGTGGCGACCTCGCTGATCGCCATCGCCTTCCTCGTGGTCGGCGTCGTCGCCTATTTCAATCTGCCGGTGGCGGCCCTGCCGCAGGTGGATTTCCCGACCCTTCAGGTCAGCGCCAGCCTCCCCGGCGCCAGTCCCGAGACAATGGCCTCCAACGTCGCCACGCCGCTGGAGCGACAGTTCTCGCTCATTCCCGGCGTCAGCCAGATGACCTCGGTCAGCTCCCTGGGGTCCACCAGCATCACCCTGCAGTTCGAGCTGTCGCGCAACATCGACGCCGCCGCCCAGGATGTGCAGTCGGCCATCAACGCGGCCAGCGGCCAGCTGCCGACCAACCTTCCGGCGGCGCCGAGCTTTCGCAAGGTCAATCCGGCCGACGCGCCGATCATGATCCTCGCGCTGAGCTCCGACACCCTGCCCTTGTCCCAGGTCAGCGACTATGCCGACAACATCCTCTCCCAGCAGATATCGCGGATCGACGGGGTCGGTCTGGTCAATATCGGCGGCCAGCAGAAGCCGGCCATGCGCATCCAGCTCGACCCGCGCCGCATCGCCGCCATGGGCCTGCAGATCGACAATGTGCGCGCCACCATCGTCAACAACACCGTCAATCAGCCCAAGGGGGCGATCAACGGCCCAGGGCGGAATCTCACCGTCTACGCCAACGACCAGATCACCGACCCGGCCGTCTGGAACAATCTCGTCGTCGGCTATCACGGGGCCAATGGCGCGCCGATCCGCATCAGCGACCTGGGCGGCGCCAAGGCCGATGTGGAGAACAACCAGATCGGCGCCTGGGTGTTTCCCGGCAAGGCCAACACCGACGCCACCCTGAAGGGCGGCCGGGGTGTGCTGCTGATCATCTTCAAGCAGCCCGGCGCCAATGTCATCAAGACGGTGGATCGGATCAACGCCGCCCTGCCGGGGCTGGAGGCCAACATTCCGCCGGCCATCGCCGTTCACGTCGTGGCCGACCGGACCCAGACCATCCGCGCCTCGGTCAAGGATGTCGAGATCACCCTCTTGATCACCATCGTCCTGGTGGTGGCGGTGATCTTCCTCTTCCTGCGCAACGTCCGCGCCACCTTGATTCCCAGCGTGGTGATCCCGCTGGCCCTGCTGGCCACCGCCGCGGTGATGCTGGTGGTCGGCTTCAGCCTCGACAATCTCTCGCTGATGGCGCTCACCATCGCCGTCGGCTTCGTGGTCGACGACGCCATCGTCATGGTCGAGGTGATCTGGCAGAGAATCGAGAAGGGCGAAGAGCCGTTCGAGGCCGCCCTCGCCGGAGCCGGCGAGATCAGCTTCACCATCCTCTCGATCTCCATCTCCCTGATCGCGGTCTTCACCCCGCTAATGTTCATGGGCGGGGTGGTCGGCCGATTGATGCGGGAGTTCGCCCTGACGCTCAGCGCCGCGGTGGTGCTCTCGATCATTCTTTCGCTCAGCCTGACGCCGATGCTGTGCGCCAAGTTCCTCAGGCCCCCCAAGCCGCCGTCCAACCGCTTCACCAAGGCGCTGGAGACCGGGTTCCATCGCCTCGAGACCGGCTATGCGCGCTGGCTCGACGTGGTCCTGCGCCACATGCGCCTGACCCTGGCGGTGTTCCTGGCCACCATGGCCGCCGCCGTCCTGCTCTACGCCACCGTCTCCACCGGCTTTTTCCCGCAGCAGGACACTGGCTTCATCAGCGGCGTGGTCGTGACCTCCCAGGACGCCTCCTTCCAGAAGCTGAGCCAGAAGATCGAACAGGTCGCCGACGTCCTAAAGCGGGATGACGGCATCGCCGCCTTCGCCTTCTTCGCCGGCGGCTCCGGCGCCAACCAGGCCAATATCAGCATCAGCCTCAAGCCCAAGGACAGCGGCCGCAAGGCCACGGTCGATCAGGTGATCGCGCGCCTGCGGCCCCAGCTCGCCGCGCTGGTGGGGGTGCAGACCTTTCTCCAGGCCAATCAGGATATCAATGTCGGCGGCCGCGCCGGCCGGGCGCAATATCAGTACACCCTCTCCGACGCCGATCTCGACGAGCTCAACGCCTGGGCGCCCAGGATGCTCACCGCCTTGCAGGGGATGCCGCAGATCAAGGACGTCAGTTCCGATCAGCAGTCGTCCGCCGGCGCGGTCAACCTCACCATCGACCGCGACGCCGCCGCCAGGTTCGGCATCGCGCCGGCCGATATCGACAACGCCGTCTACAACCTGATCGGCCAGCGCGAGGTGACCCAGTATTTCACCCAGCTCAACAGCTACCACGTGGTCATCGAGGCTCCGCCAGGCCTGCAGGCGACGCCCGAGCTTTTCAACTCGGTCTATCTGCTCTCGCCGCTGACCGGAAAGACCGCGCCCCTGTCGCTGTTCGTCAAGGTCGATCCCAACGCCGTCAGCAGCCTGACCATCAGCCACCAGAGCCAGTTCCCCGCCGCCACCCTGTCGTTCAACCTCGCCCCCGGCGTCTCCCTCGGCCAGGCGACCGACCTGGTCCAGTCGGCCCGCGACAAGCTCGGCGCCCCACAGACCCTCACCGGCTCGTTCCAGGGAACCGCCCAGGCGTTCCAGCAGTCCCTGGCCGATGAGCCGATCCTGATCGCCGCCGCCCTGCTCGCCGTCTATGTTATCCTGGGCGTGCTCTACGAGAGCTACATCCACCCCCTGACCATCCTCTCGACCCTGCCCTCGGCCGGGGTGGGGGCGCTGCTGGCCCTGATGGCCGTGGGCCAGGATCTCAACGTCATCGGCATCATCGCCATCATCCTCCTGATCGGCATCGTCAAGAAGAACGGCATCATGATCGTCGACGTGGCCTTGCGCCTGGAGCGCGAAGGGGGGCTCTCGCCGGAGGACGCGGTCCGCGAGGCCTCGCACCAGCGGCTGCGCCCGATCCTGATGACCACCGCCTGCGCCGCCCTGGGCGGCGTGCCGATGATCCTCTTCTCCGGCACCGGCGCCGAGTTCCGCCAGCCCCTGGGCTGGGCCATCGTCGGCGGCCTAATCGTCTCCCAGGCCCTGACTCTCTTCACCACCCCGGTGGTCTATATCTACTTGGATCGCCTGCGGCGCCGGTTCGGCGGCGAGACGAAAACGCCGCCTCGGGCCGCGCCCGCGCGGGCGTGAACCTGGACCGCGCGCCGGCTTGTCGAGTCAGGAGCTTGACCCTAGTCTCATCCTAAGCCGGACTTCGCGGCGCCTGCCTTTGGCCTGAGGGCCATCACAGACACGGACCCGGCTCGAGCCCAGATGGATTTCGCCAAGCTATTCCGGGCTCTGATGCGGAGCCTCTTCTCGTGGCGGGCGCTGGCCGCGGTGATCTTCGGCATCATCGCCCTTTGGCTGCAGAGCACTGGGCTGCTCGATCACACCTTCCTCGGCACCTGGGATAAGTCCCTGTTCGACGAGGTGGTCAATATCCGCGAGAACACCGTGGGCGGCCGCGCGCCGCCGGTGATCGTGGCCAATTTCGGCGGGGCCGCGCGGCGGGCCTATTTCGCCGCCCACCCGCCCGCCGGCCTCACCCCGCCGATCAACGAGCTGGAGTATCCGCAGCTCACCCCCTTCGCCGTCGTTCGCCAGGCGATGCTGGACGGCAAGCGGATGCAGGCGCGGGTGATCATGATCGATATCGATCTGTCGCCGCGCCGTCCGGCCGGATCGGACCAGGAGATCGCCGATTTCACCGCCTTCCTGAAAAGCTGGGCCGCCGATCCGGCCGCGCCCCTCGCCATCTTCCTGAGAGCCCAGCCGGCGCGGGAGCAGGGGCAGCCGGCCCCGCCGCCCCTGCTCGTCACGCCCTGGGACGGGCTGATGGAAACCGCCCCCAACCTCACCTGGGGCGGCTCCAACGCGGAGGCCAATTCCGACGGCATCCTGCGCTATCAGGACTACTATACCTGCGTTCGCCGAGCCGATGGCGGTTATTCGCCTCTGATGGGGGCGCCGATCCTGGTGGCGGCGGCCGCGGCCGACGGCGCGCGCGGCGCGGCCAAGGGCGCGGTGCTCCTGGGCCTGGCCAAGGCCAAGGCCTGCGAGACGCCGCCCTCGGCCTGGGCCGCGGCCACGCCGCCGGCGGATAAGCAGCCGGCGTTCCAGGTCGCCATCGGCGGACGGACGATCACCGCGCCTTCCGCCGGAGGGCTCATCGACTACCACATCAACGATCCCGCCCTGGCCGGCGGCGGCGCGCCGCCGCCCGTCGGGCCGGGAGACTGGGCCTCCGATGTGCCGGTGATCAACACCTTCCCCCCGGGCGAACTTCTCGACGGAGTCGGCCCCGAACTCGGCCGCGGCGCGATCCTGGTGTTCGGCTCCAGCCAGCCCAACTTCCCGGATGTCCACTGGACGCCCTATCGGCTGATGGATGGGGATATCATCCTGGCCAACTGCGCCCGGGGCATCGCCCTGGTGGGGCCTATACGCGACATGCCGCTGTGGGTGCAGGCTCTGGGCCTGCTCTCCATGCTCCTGGCGACGCACTTCTTCTATCAGATGTTCGAATGGGCCAATTCGCGCGCCCACCGCCTGGGAAAGGGCGTGACCGGAGCGGTGGCCAGGGGCGCCACATCCCCGGCGATAGCGAAGATTTACGCACTGGCGCTCATGTATGCTACAAGCATCCTGGCCGGTTCGATATTGCTCGACCACGGATATTGGGATTCGACGCCGTTCGTCGCAGCGTCTATCTATATCCTAATCGGGGATGCGCTGGAGATCCTGGAAGGTCGAAACCTGAAGGAGACGGAGGAACCATCCGATGAGGAATGATCGAAGTATTCTGGCCGCGCTGAGCGCGGTGAGCGGCCTCCTGGCGACCACCGCGGCGCTGGCGGCCTGCCCGTCCGGTTCGCACATGGCCGGGCTTGTGCAATCCATCAGCGGGCCGCGCGGCGAGATATCGCTCCAACGCGGCGGCGCCGCGATCGGGCCGGCCGTCGCCTTGCCGCTTTGCACGGGCGACGCGGTGGTGATTTCCGGCCCCGACTCGAAGCTGACCGCCAAGCTGTTCGACGGAACCACCCAGACCTATTCGCAGGGCCGGCATGAGATCGCCGCCGCCGGATCGGCAAACATGCTCTGGCGTGTGGTCGAGGAAAAGATCGAGGCTTTCGCCCCCGAGGTTCAGACCTATGGACACGGGCTGGTCGGCCGCGACGCCGCGCCGACGCCTTACGAATTTTCCGCCTCGGGCCTAGCCTCCGGCCAGGCCAAGGTCAGCGCCAATTGGTCCGACATTTCGGTGCGCTGGATCGGCGGCGTCGGACCCTATGTGGTCGAACTTCACGGGCCGAGCGGCGAGGCCGTCCAGGCGCCGAACGTGGCCGAGCATAACGCCAGGCTGGCGGTGGGCCATCTGACACCCGGCGTCTGGCAGATCAGCGTAAAGGATCTGGTCGGCCGTGAGCTGAAGGGCTCGTTCACCGTCGATGCTTCGCTCAGCGCGCCGGCCATGTCGCCGGACGGTCCGTTCGCCGAGCTCAACGACGCGCTCAGCGCCGTCTCCATGGCCGGTCAGGGTGACCTGACCTTCCAGGCCGAACAGGTGCTCGCCAGCGCGCCGCAACAGGGCCTCGATCGCGGGCCGTTCTACACCGCCATCGCCTGCCAGACCGGCGCCGGCGAGCGAAAAAACCTGTGCGGGCACGCCGGAGCCGCGGCGGCGCCGCCGGTGGGCTAGAACTGTCGCCGGGGCGAGCGGGACCATAACCAGGGCAAGGCGAATCAACCGCCTAAGGGGGTTAGACTGATCGACGAGGCCATAATTCGCGGCTCAAGCCGCACCCAGGCGCGATGACGAAGCGGGGGCCTCGTCTCGCGGTCGCGGTTTTGACGGCGGGCCTGTTGGCGGCGGGCGCTCGGGGCGCCGGCGCGCAGGTCGTGCGCCCGCTCAGCCCCGAGCAGATCATGCGGCTGACGCCGGAGATGCAGCTCGCGATAAAGCCGATGGGCGATGAGCCGTGCGCGCCGACCCATCCGGGACCGGGCGAGGTGGCGTCCCTGACCGTCGGCTCGCTGACCGTCACCGGGGTGACCGTGTTCAAGACCTCGGATTTCGATCCGATCGTCTCGCCCTTGGCTGGTCATGCGCAAAGCCCCGAGGCGCTGGATCGCGCCGCCCAGGCCGTGGTCTGCCGCTATCGGGAAAACGGCTATGTCTTCGCCCACGCCCAGGTGGTGCGCCGCGACGGCGATACCTGGCGGATCGAGGTCAATGAAGGCCGCCTTGGCCGCATGGAGGCGGCGGTCGACAGCCCCTATCTGGCGGCCATGCTGCGCCGCGCCTTCTCCGGCATTTTGCCGGGCAGGCCGATCAACGCCAACGACGTGCGCCGGGGCCTCGTGATCGCCGGCTCCATGGGCCTGGTGGACGTTCGCCCCACGGTTCGCGCCAGCCGCTCCAATCCGGCCGATCTCGATATCATCATCGTCACCGACCCGCCCAAGCCTCTGGTCGGGCTGGAAGTCAACAACCTCAACACCGCCGATCTGGGGCGCTGGGGCCTGCTAGGTTCGATACAGTTCAATGGGCTCACGCCCTTCTATGACCGCACCAGCGTCGGGGTGTTCCAGACGCTCGGCCAGACCGGGCAGACCACGGCCATGGCGACGACGCACATCCTGGCGCCGGTCATCGATTCCGGCGTCGGCCTCGACTTCGCCTGGTCCAACGCCCTGCCGACCGGCTCGCTCGCTCCGCTGAGCGTGACCTCCCAGAGCTGGTACCTGCGTCCCTACCTCGACCGGTATCTCTATGTGCGGCGAGGGCTGGTGATCCACGGCGCGCTCGGCCTCGACCTCGTCGATCAGGACACCGATATCCTCAACGGCGCGCCGCTGATCCGCGATTCCCTGAGGGTGTTCTTCGCCAATATCCAGGGCGAGGGTCTCTTCGCCGGCGGCGTGCTGACCGGCGAGGCCGAAGTGCGCCAGGGCCTCAACGCCATGGGGGCGAGCACCCAGCCGGTGCCCTATCCCAGCATCGTCGGCGAAGATCCCCAGGCCTTGGTCTGGCGCGCCAACCTAAGCTACACCCATCCGCTCGGCCCCCTGAGCGTCGTGGCCACCGTGCGTGGCCAATACACCACCGATACCCTGGCGGCTTTCGAGCAGATGACCTTCGGCTCCCTAAACGGCGGCTGGGGCTGGGATCCGGCGTCCATCGCCGGCGACCGGGGCGTGGCCGGAACGATCGAGGTCCAGGGGCCGCCGATCAAGGCCCCGTTCGGAACCGCCATCCGTCCCTTCTTCTTCACCGACGCCGCCCACATCACCACCGTTCAGCCGAGCCTCATCCCCGAGGATTGGGCCTATTCCATGGGCGGCGGCATCCGTGTGGCGACGCAAAAGCATTTCTCTTTCTACATCACCTATGCCGATCCCATCGACCATGGCCCCGCGGCGCCGGGATCCTACGGCTCGCGCGTTCTATTCGGCGTCGACATGACCACGGACGATCTGTTTTCCCGCATCGCCAACCTCGTCGACAGAGGAGCCCGCAAGCCATGAGCCCACGTCACTCGGCTTCGATCCGTCCCTCTTTGCGTGGCCTACTGCTCGCCGCCGTCGGCCTGCCGCTGATCGCCTGCGCGGGCCTGGCCCAGGCCCTGCCCACCGGCGGGGTGGTGACCGGCACCAGCGGCGGAAACGTGATCATTTCCGGATTCGGCACGACACTGGGCGTAACCTCTCAGGCGCACCGCGCCCTGATCGATTGGACCAGCTTCAACGTCGCGACCGGCGAGACGGTGAATTTCAACGTTCCCGACAAGAACGCCATCATCGTCAACCGCCAGATGTACAATGGCCCGAGCGACATCAACGGGACGATCACCTCCACCTATCCCGGCGCCTCGCCCAATCAGCCGCGTCTGACCGGCGGCAACATCTGGATCATCAACCCCAACGGCGTCGTCTTCGGACCAAACGCGGTAGTCAATGTCGGCGGCCTGCTGGCCACCACGGCCAATCTATCGGATTACAAGGCCTTCCTATCCGCCGCCGACACCGATCCGATCTCGTTCGAGGGAGGCCCGGCGGGCGCGGCGGTCACGATCGACACCGGCGCCCACATCACCGTCTATGACGGCGCCGCCCTTTTCATCGCCGACATGGTCAGCGCCAACGGCACGGTGACGGGGGCGGGCACGTTCTCCAAAGGCACCCAGGTGCTCTATGGAGGAGCCCAAGCCTACACGATTCAATTCTCGGCCGCGCCTCCGGATCCTCTGCGCGCCACCGACCTCGGCCTTTTCGATTTCACCATAGATGAAGGCGGTAGTGGCGTTTCCTCCTCGGGAATCACAAAGGCCGGACAAGTCATTCTGGACGCAGCCGGGGACCCGCTCGATTCCGGACATCTAGCCTCGATAGAAGTGCAAACGGGGACCTTGACGGCGACGGGTGTTCGCGGTGACGGCAACGATCTGATGATCATCAGCGACAACATCGTCGGCGGCGCGGCCGCCGGCGATCCATATGCTTGGCGCACTGTGACTTCGATAGGCTCGGAGCCTCCTCCTCCTGGTCTTTCAGAGGCCAAACTAGTTTCCGCCGGAGGCTTAGTGATCAGCGGCGGCGAAGCCGTCTTTCTAGGCAGCCTGTTCAGGTTGCCCACCCTGAAATTGAATATCGCTGGCGAGAGCCAGATATCTGGCGATCACGTTTATATCGCCAACGTCGGCGGCTCGATTACTCCGGACGTATCCACTGGCCCAAACCTTGACGATCTCGACGGCGGACTGACCTCCGTTGTCGTCGTCGGCAACCATCACACCATCACGCTGGGGACGGTCACCACCCTTGGCACAATGGACATTGAAGGTCTCGACGGCGCCACGACCGGCGCGCTCACCGGCGGGAGCGGGGTGACGGTCCTCTCTGGCGGCCCGACCAATCTGGGCGATGTGGCCGCGGCCAATGGCGCGGTGAGCATAGCCTCCACGGACAACCTCACCGTCGCCAACCTGGCCGGCCAGTCCGTAACCGCATCCGCCGGCGGACCGGTAACCTTCGTCGCGATCGAGACTTCGGCGCCCGGAACGGCGGACGCCAAGCTCAAGGTCGTGGGCGCGACGAGCGCCACGGCCGGTGACGTGAACTTGACCGCGACCGGTCCGGTGCTCCTCGACGGCGCCGTGACTGCCACGGGCGCGGCGAACATCACCGCCGGCCGCGAAATGACCGTCGCGGCCGTCACCGCCGGCGGGCCCGAGACCCTGCTCGGCGGCGCGGACATCACCACCGGCCTCCTCACCACCCCCTCGACCGTGGACGTCGAGGCGACCGGCAATCTGAAGCTCGGCGGCGCCTTCGCCGGCTCGCTGCGGGCCACGGCGGGCCAGACGCTGACGGTCATCGATGCCGTCAATGTCCAAACCGGCGCGGTCTTCCAGGCCACCGGCCTCTTCCACAATGAAGCGCCGATCGCGGTGCTGGCGGCCAATACGCCGGCGCGGGGCTCAGGCGTTCCGCTCACCACCGTCCTGGAAGTTGATTCCACTAGCGTCGACATCGGCGCGCCGATCTCCATCACCGACGCTTCGGGCGGCACGGCGGCGATTGTTCTTAATTCGCTCAACCCCAACGGCGTCGCCATTGGCGGCGGCCTTTCCGGCACAAGCGGCTTCTATGATCCGAGCGGCGCCGAGGTCTCCAAGCTGAGCGCCGACGGCGTGCTGGTCCTGGCCAGCGACGCCTCCAACCTTGAGGTCGGAAACCTCTCGATCGACGCCGCCCGCACGCCGGTGTTCCAGGTCGGCATCGGGCCGAGCGCGCCGGCCGGGGGAACGTCCGAAGCGGAGGCCTCCGATGCGGCGGCCTCGGTCATCACCGTCTCGGGCGTGGTCACCGGCACGGGCGCCCCCACCTTCGAGGCCGGCGGCTCGGCCATCGGCGTCGGCGGGGGAATGGAGACCGTCTCCTATACGCCGGACCGGGTGATCGTTTCCGGCGCCATCGGAACCGGCGGCTCGCCGTTCGGCGAGGTCGATCTGACCGCCAACACCGATGTGCTCATCGGCTCGGCGACCTTTGTCCAGGCTTTCGACGCGGCGTCCGACCCGACCACCCTGCCGAGCGATGTCTATCAGGCGGGCTATGGCGGCGTCGCTCCGGGCCATGTCTTCATCGACGCCGGGGTGGTCCAGCTTGGCGCATCCCGCGCCATCGCCCAACAGACCACCGCGCCGAACGGCGGCGGCCTGAGGGTGACAAAGACCCTGGCCATCAACGATATGCCGGTGCGGGTGGATCTGTTCGGCTATGTGCCCAACGCCGATGGCGTCCTGGTCAATGGACCGGCCGCGGCTCTCTCGCCCAACATCCTGATCAACGGCACGCCGCCGGAAACCCACACCTACCTCTTCAACGGCTGCCGGATCGGCGATCCCACCGATTGCGTGACGCCGCCGCCGACGCCGCCGACCCCCACCACCACCATCAACAGCAATACCCGGCCGCCGACGCCGCAGGAGTTTCCGCCCGTCCAGACCCTTTCGATCTATCCCTGGGACACCGGCGATCTGATCGTACTCCCCAGCGCCCAGGCGCAGACCACAGATCCGACCAAGAGCGGCCTGCAGACGGTGTCGGGGATCGCCAACGAAGACGTCTGGCCGACCGACAGCAACGGCCGGTGTCCGCCGATGCGGACAAAGGGTTCCGGCGCGCCGCCGCAAGCCAATCAGGCCTGTCCAGATCAATGATCCGGCGCTTTCCCATCCTGGTTGGAAACCTGGCTCTGGCCCTGTTGGCGGCGGCCGCCTGGGGGGCGATGGCGACCATGGCCCTGGCGGCGCCGTCGACCGCGCCGGCGGTGTTCGCGGTGACGCCCGACAGCGCCGGCCAGGCCTGCCAGGCCCAGCGGATCTACGGCGACCCATTGATCCACGGCGACGCCGAGCGCGCCTACGACCTCTATTGCGGCCGGGGCGACCCGGTGGGCCGTGTCTATCTTCTCTCCAGCAGCCGCGCGCTGGGGCCGTGGAACGAGAACCTCGGCCCGTGCCTGGTCGGCAAGCCCCTGACCTGGAGCATCTCGGGGGTCGACAACCCCGTCGCCGTGCTCTGCGCCGGCGGGGCGAGTTCCACCGACACCGGCGGCGTCGGCGCCCCGGCCGATGAGCGCATGAGCGCTGGCCGCGGGGGCTGGGTCGTGGCCGGCAGCGCCCTTCCGCCGGCCGCCGCCCCGCTCGACGGGGCGATGCGTGTCCTCCTGGGCCTGGCGAGGCCCGGCGCCGCGACCGCGGCCGCCGGTTCCGACTCAGCCTTGCTGGTTTCGGTCGCCTCGGCCCTCGGTGGTTCGGCCGTCGGCTCCTCGCCGCAGGATTTCGAGACCCTGGTGGCCGCCGGCCACGAGGCCAATACGCTCTGGCTGTTCTCCCAGGCGGAAGCCTATTTCAGCCAGGCCATCGCGGTGCACCGCACCTTCTGGCCCGATGACAAGCTGGGCGACGCCGATCTGAAGCTCGAGCTGGCGCTCAATCTCAGCAACCAGCGACGCTTTCCCGAGGCGCGAGCGCTTCTGGCGGAGGCCAGGGCCGAGGCCGCCGGTTCGCCCTATGAACTGGCCAAGGCCGATCTCTACGACGCCGAGGACCGGCTCAACGACGAGAGCGACGCGGCGCGGCTCGACGAAGCGCGCAAGCTGCTGGCCCAGGCGCGCGAAAAGCTCGCCGCGGCGCATGACAGCTCCAATGGCACGCTCCAGAGCCTGCAACGGCTTCAGCTCCTCCAGGCCCTGATCTGGCGCACCTCGGCCCGGGTGGCCGGGGCCGACGCCGACGAGGCGCGTCGCGATCTCGGCGCCGCCTCGGCCTCTCTGGCCCAGGTGCCCAACGCCAACGACGCCTGGCTCCGGGCTCTGGTCGCCAGGGATCAGGCGCGGCTCGAACTGTCCCAGCACCGACCGCAGGCGGCGGTCGACGTGCTGCGCGCGGCGATCCTTCAGCTCGAAACGAAATTCCCCGGGACACGGCTCGATGGCGAGCTTTATGCCGAATTGGGTCGGGCGCTCGCGGCCAATGGCGACACCCCCGGCGCCCTGGTCGCCTATCGCAAGGCTTTCGCCGATCTCAACGCCCAGGCCGAAGCCTCGGGCGCGACGCCAGACGCCGCGGTGGCCTATCTGAACCTCCTGATCGGCCAGGACGGCGGCAAGGCCCTGGCGGCGGGCGATCCGCGCGGCCCCGAGGCCTTCGCCGCCTTCGAGGCGGTTTCGGGCGCCTCGGTTCGCCAGACGGCGGCGGCGGCGGCGGCGCGCCTCTCCAGCGGCGCCGATGGCGAGCTCATCCGCAAATGGCAGGACTCTCAGCGGGCCACCGTTCGCGCCGAGGCGGAGCTGAGCCGCGTCAACGCCGACTCCACCGCGACCTCGGCCGACCGGGCGACGGCGATGGCGAACCTCAAGGCGGCCCAGGCGGCGCAGGACAGCCTCTCTCGCGCCGTCTACGGCAAGGAGCCGGGCTATGCGACCCTGGTCAGCGGCCCCCTGACTCTTTCCGACATTCAGGCCTCGCTGCAGCCGAACGATGTCCTGGTGCGCCTCCTCGTCGGCGGCGATAGCGGCGCCGGCCTGCTGGTCAAGAAGGATGCGGTGACGCCGTTCACTTTCAAGGCCAACGCCGCCGATGTCTCGGCCCTGGTCACCAAGATCAAGGTTTCGGCCAGGCACGAGAACGACGCCGAGCGGTTCGACCTGGCTGCTTCGAGCCAGCTTTTCGACGCCCTGTTCGGTGGCGTGCGCGCCAACCTGCTGGACCCGTCGCAAACGCGCATGATCCTCGACGCGGGCGGGGCCCTGGCCTCGCTGCCGTTCGGCGTTCTCACGGCCGATGATCCGACCAAGACCGATGGGCTCACCTTCCAGAAGGCCGACTGGCTGGCCAGGCGGTTCGCCATCGTCGTCACCGCCGGCCTTCGTCCGATCCGCATCCCTTCGGGCACGGTCCAGTCCTTCGTCGGCTATGGCGATTTCACGCCATTGGCCGATGACGCCAGCAAGGTCGGTCAGATCAAGGCCGTGATGGCCGCGCGCGGCCTGCCGGCCTCCTGTCTCGCCCCGCTGCTGGACGCGGTGGGCGGACTGCCGCCACTGGCCGGCACCAAGGCCGAGCTGGACGCCATCAAGGCCAATTTGGGCGGCGAGGTCCGCGTCGGCGATCAGTTCACACCGGACCTCGTGCTCGCCGATCCGGATCTCAGCAAGGCCGATCTGGTGGTGTTCGCCACCCACGGCGTGTTCCGCCAAAGCTACGCCGACGTCAGTGGTTCGACCTGCCTGCCCGACGCGGTGCTCCTGGCCAGCGCGCCTCCGCCGAACACGGCCGGCGACATGTTCCTCGACACCGCCGATGTGCTGCGGATGCATCTGAGCGCCCAGGTCGCCGTGCTCTCGGCCTGCGACACTGGCAATCCGGTGCCGGTGAGCCCCGGCGAGACCGGCCTTCCCTCCGGCGGCGACGCCCTGAGCGGCTTCGCCCGGGCGTTCATCTACGCCGGCGCCCAGAATGTCGTCATCACCCACTGGCCGATCCGCGACGAATTCGGGCCCTCGTTCATGGGCGCCTTCACCGGCGGCCTCAAGGCGGGCCAGTCGCCGGAGGTCGCGCTTCAGGAGGCTCAGGGTCAGGCGATCGCCTCGGCCAACTATGGTGATCCGTACTACTGGGGCGCCTTCAGCCTGGTCAGCATGGGCCTCAAGACGCGCTGACGGCGGAAATTGAGGCAAATAGAAACAACCGCATCATGGGCGGCGTCGGGTCCCTTGGCCTTGTGCGGTTCAACGAGTCATTGCGATAGAGGAACCGACAGCCTAGGAAATACGCTTCCAGAGCCGACGGCTCGTGGCGCATCGACAACCGCGGGGGGATGGTGAGGGAAAATGCCGGACGGGCACGGCGTAGCTGACACTCTATCGATCCCGGGGCTGGAGCCGGCGCCGACGCGCCATCGCCGCCTGGTCGCCTGGGTGCGTGAGATCGCCGCCCTGACCAAGCCGGATCGCATCCGCTGGTGCGATGGCTCTCAGGCCGAGTGGGACCGCCTGACCACCGAGATGGTGGAGCAAGGAACCCTGCGTCGCCTGAACCCCGAGATTCGGCCTAACGCCTTCCTCGCCGCTTCCGATCCCCGCGATGTCGCCCGGGTGGAGAGCCGGACTTTCATCTGCTCGCCGGAGGCCGCCGACGCCGGGCCGACCAACAACTGGCGTGAGCCCGGGGAGATGCGCGCCGAGCTGATGGGTCTCTTCGATGGCGCCATGCGCGGCCGCACGATGTACGTCGTGCCCTTCTCCATGGGGCCGATCGGCTCGAGGATCAGCGCCCTTGGGGTGGAGATCACCGACAGCCCCTATGTGGTGATCTCGATGCGGATCATGACCCGCATGGGCAAGGCAGCCCTGGACGCCCTGGGCGATGACGGCTTCTTCGTGCCGGCGGTGCACTCCGTGGGCCGACCGCTGGGCCCGGGCGAGCGCGATGTGGCCTGGCCCTGCAACGAAACCAAATACATCGTCCATTTTCCGGAGGACCGGGAGATCTGGTCGTTCGGCTCCGGCTATGGCGGCAACGCCCTGCTCGGCAAGAAATGCTACGCCCTGCGCATCGCCTCGGTGATGGCCAGGGACGAAGGCTGGCTCGCCGAGCATATGCTGATCCTCAAGCTGACGTCGCCGCGGGGTCACGTCCACTATGTGGCCGCCGCCTTCCCCAGCGCCTGCGGCAAGACCAATCTCGCCATGCTCCAGCCCACCCTTCCCGGCTGGAAGGCCGAGACCGTGGGCGACGATATCTGCTGGATGCGCTTTGGCGAGGATGGCCGGCTCTACGCCATCAATCCCGAAGCCGGGTTCTTCGGCGTCGCGCCAGGCACCGGCCACGCCACCAACGCCAATGCCGTCGCCTCCCTGGAGGCCAATTGCATCTTCACCAATGTCGCCCTCACCCGAGACGGCGATGTCTGGTGGGAGGGCCTCACCGAGACCCCGCCGGAGCATCTCACCGACTGGAAGGGCCGTCCGTGGCAGCCCGGGGGCGAGCCGGCGGCTCACCCCAACGCTCGCTTCACCGCGCCCGCCGGCCAGTGCCCCTCGATCGCGCCGGAGTGGGAGGATCCCAAGGGCGTGCCGATCTCCGCCATCCTGTTCGGCGGCCGCCGCGCCAGCGCCGTGCCGCTGGTGACCGAGGCTTTCGACTGGCGCCACGGCGTCTTCCTCGCCTCGAACATCGCCTCCGAAGGCACCGCCGCGGCGGAGAACAAGGTCGGCCAGCTCCGCCGCGACCCGTTCGCCATGCTGCCGTTCTGCGGCTACAACATGGGCGACTATTTCGCTCATTGGCTGAAGCTCGGCGAAGGCGCCGATCCGGCCAAGCTGCCCAGGCTCTATTTCGTCAACTGGTTTCGCAAGGACGAGAACGGCAAGTTCGCCTGGCCCGGCTATGGCGATAACAGCCGCGTGCTGAAATGGATCGTCGAGCGGCTGGAGGGCGAGGCCGACGCCGTCGACACGCCGATCGGCCGTCTGCCGGCGCCCGGCGCGCTGGACGTCTCGGGCATGAGCGTGACGGCCAAGCAGATGGATTTGCTGCTCACGGTGGATCCCGATGTCTGGCGCGAGGAGGCGGCCCTGATCGGCCCGGACTACGAGAAGTTCGGCGACCGCCTTCCGGCCGCCTTGTGGGAAGAGCTGACGGCTCTTCAGGATCGCCTGGCGGAAGCGAGCGACGATCAGCCCCCGGCCCGAGCGGTCGCCGCCGGCTGACACCAACGGCTTGACCACTGAAGTCACAATCACGCGGCAGTTCCGCGGCCCGCCGAACTCGGGCAATGGCGGCTATGTCTGCGGCCTGATGACCGGGGCCCTGGGCGGGACGGTTACCGGCGTGCTCCGCGCGCCTGTTCCTCTGAATACCCCTTTGACCCTGAGCGTCGAAGACGGGGCCGCTCGCCTTCTCGCCGCCGATGGCGCCCTGATCGCCGAGGCGCGCGCCGCCGATCCCGATGCTTTGCCGGCGATGGGACCGCCGCCAAGCCTTGACGCCGCGCGGCGGGCCGCCGGCGAATTCATCGGCCTCAAGCGCATGTTTCACCCGATCTGTTTCACCTGCGGAACCGATCAGGCGGAGGGCTTTGGTCTGCGGGTCTTTGGGGGACCGACGGGCGAGCCAACGCGAGGCGAGGTGGCGGGCGCCTGGACGCCGCATCCGTCATTCGCCGGCGAGGATGGTCTTACCCGCCTGGAGGTGGTTTGGGCCGCCCTCGATTGTCCCGGCTCCGTGGCCTGGGTGGAGCGCGGAGGCGTCGGCGGCCTTCTGGGCGCCATGACCGGTCAGGTTCGGAGGCGCCCCGCGCCTGGTGAACCGTGCATCGTTGTCGCACGCCCGCTGGAAGCGAGCGGACGCAAGCGCGTCTCGGCCACGGCGCTCTTTTCGGCGGAAGGCGAATTGCTGGCCAGAAGCCATCAGATCTGGATCGTCCGCGCGCCGGCCCCGGCCTGACGTCGCGGCGCGCTTGCGCCTTTTCGATAGCGGGCTGCGCTGCTATCGCTAATGTCGAAAAAAATTCCAACGCTCCCAGGGAGGAAGTCCAAGTCATGCGCGAAGCGGTTGTCGTCTCCTATGCCCGAACGGGTCTCGCCAAGTCCGGGCGCGGCGGGTTCAACATCACCCCCACGGTCTCCATGGCCGCCCACGCGGTGAAGCACGCCGTGGAAAAGGCCGGCGTCGAGCCCGAAGCGGTCGAGGACTGCTTCATGGGCAATGTCGCTCATGGCGCGGGCAATCTCGGACGCACCTCCGCGCTTCTGGCCGGCCTGCCGATCACCACCTCGGGCGTCACCGTCAACCGCTTCTGTTCTTCCGGACTTCAGACCATCGCCATGGCGGCTCGCTATGTGATCGAGGACGGCGCCGAGTGCGTCGTGGCCGGCGGCGTTGAGTCCATCAGCCTGCAGGGTTCGGGCGGCGGCGGCGGCATGGATCCGCGCCTGACCGAAATGTATCCCGACATCTTCATGCCGATGATCGACACCGCCGACATCGTCGCCGAGCGCTACAAGGTCAGCCGCGAATACCAGGATGAATATTCGCTGGAATCCCAGCGGCGCATGGCCGCCGCCCAGCAGGCCGGCAAGTTCCGCGATGAGATCGTGCCGATGAAGACCAAGATGAAGGTGGTCAACAAGGAAACCAAGGAAGAGAGCATCGTCGACTACACGGTCGATCGCGACGAGTGCAATCGCCCCGACACCACCCTCGAAGGCCTGGAAAAGCTCCAGCCGGTGCGTGGCCCAGGCCACTACATCACCGCCGGCAACGCTTCGCAGCTCTCCGACGGCGCCGCCGCGGTGGTGCTGATGGAAGCCAAGGAAGCCGAGCGCCGGGGCCTCAAGCCCCTGGGCGTGTTCAAGGGATGGGCCGTCGCCGGCTGCCGCCCCGACGAAATGGGCATCGGCCCGGTGTTCGCCGTGCCGCGCCTGCTCGGGCGCCATGGCCTGAAGGTGGACGACATCGACCTTTGGGAGCTGAACGAGGCCTTCGCCAGCCAGTGCCTCTATAGCCGCGACACCCTCGGCGTCGATCCGGAGAAATACAACGTCAACGGCGGCTCCATCGCCATCGGCCACCCCTTCGGCATGACCGGCGCGCGTCTCGCCGGCCACGTCCTGCAGGAAGGCCAACGGCGCAAGGTCAAGCACGCCGTGGTCTCCATGTGCATCGGCGGCGGCATGGGCGGCGCGGGCCTGTTCGAGGTCTACAACTAAGCCTGGCGCGGCCAGAACCCGACGATCTCGGCGCTCTGCGCCCTATGGTTCACGATCGGCCGGGCGAAGGATTTTGGCTGCCCTTCGTTCGGCGGGACTGAGCCTTCGGCGCCCCATGAGCGTATTGTCGCCGTATAGTTATACGTATAGAATCTCGGGATGGTCAGGAAGCTCACGATCACCGTCGATGAGGATGTCTATGCCGGCTTGCGCCTGAAGATCGGCGCGCGGCGCATCAGCCGCTTCCTCAATGACCTGGCCAAGCCCCTGGTCACCGAGGACGCCCTGCTGGCGGGCTATCGCGCCATGGCCGCGGAGGGCCTCCGCGAGGCCGAGGCGGAGGCCTGGGCGGAAGCTCTGATCGGCGACGTGGCTCCCGACGCCAATGGCTGAGCCGCCCAGGCGGGGCGAGGTATGGTGGATCGCCTTTGATCCATCCTTGGGGGGAGAGCGGCGCAAGACCCGCCCGGCGGTCATCGTCAGCAATGACGCGGCCAATACCGTGCTGAACCGGGTCCAGGTGGTTCCGTTGACCAGCAATGTTGCCCGCCTGTTTCCCAGCGAGGCCTATGTGATGTTGAACGGCGAACGCCGGAAGGCCGCCGCCGACCAGATCACCACCGCTTCGAAAGCGCGCCTGCAAGGCAGGTTGGGCCGGCTGTCGGACGAGGACATGATCGGCGTCGCCCGCGCCTTGCGCGTCCAGCTTCGCCTCTAAGCTTGCTAGCGCCGCCCCGGCCTTCCGCCCCGTTGGAATCCTGATACGACGAGGCCGCGAAGGAGAGGGTGTTTGTCAGAGGCCATTGTCGAGGGCGCGCCGCCGCATAGTTTGGAAGACGCCGAGGCCGAATACGAGCGGTTCGTGTGGAAGAATCTTCCGCGCAACTTCGCCGGCCACTTCATCCACGGCATGCTGGGCATGACCGGCTTTCGCCTGTTCAACGCCCCCACCTTCCTGCCGGCCTATCTGCATCTGCTTTCGGGCTCCGACTTCATTGTCGGCCTCGGCCAATCGCTCCAGCAACTGGGCAGTGTCGTCTCGCCGGTGATTGGGGCCACCCAGATCGAGCACCGTAAGCGCGTCCTTCCCGTGGCCATGCTGATGGGCACCCTGATGCGCATCCAGATCCTGGGCGTCGCGCTGGCCGGCTTCTTCCTGCACGGCAAGGTGCTGCTGATCGCCGTGCTGGGGTTCCTGTTCCTGCTCGGCCTGTTCTCCGGCCCGCAGCAGGTGGCTTTCCAGCTTCTGCTGGCCAAGGTGATCCCGATCGCCCGGCGCGGGCGGCTCCAGGCCCTGCGCAATGTCACCGGCGGGGCCATCGCCGCAGGCCTGGCCTGGGTGGCCGGCCATTACATCATCCAGCGCAATCTGTTCGGCAACGGCTATGGCGTGACCTTCTCGCTGGCCTTCATCCTGACCAGTCTCGGCCTCACCGCCTTGCGCATCCTGATGCGCGAGCCGGAACCGCCGACCATCCGCGCCAAGAGCCGGCTGATCGATCGGGTGCGGGAGTTCCCGACCCTGCTCACCCAGGACCGCAGCTTCATGTTCTTCATGATCGCCCAGACCCTGGCGACGGCCGGCCGGGTGGCGGCGCCCTTCTATATTCTCTACGCCGGCCACTCGATGGCCCTGGATGGCAAGAACCTGGGCCTGGTTTCGCTCGCGTTTCTGGGGGCCGACACCGTCACCAATCTCGGTTGGGGCCTGGCCGGCGACCGTTTCGGCTTCCGCTCGACCTTCATCGCCTGCCTGATCGTCTGGGTGGCGTCGACCGCCCTGCTGATGGCCGCCCCGGCCATTCCCGGCATGCATCTGGCTCACTTCGGTCCGGCCCTGGACGTCCGGGGCTTGATCTTCATCGCCTTCTTTGGCCTGGGCGCGGCGGCGTCCGGCTTTCTGATGAGCTCGCAGACCATGGTGCTGGAGTTCGGCGCCCGCGACGACATGGCCATGCGCCTGGCCCTGACCTCAACCACCCAGGGCGTGATGAACACCATCGGCCCCCTGGCCGGCGGCCTGATCGCCGCCACCCTGGGCTATGAGGTGCTGTTCGGCGTCTCGATTATCTTCCTGGCCGCGGCCCTCGTCATTTTGCTCCTTTTGGTGGAGGAACCTCGCCTTCGGGCTCTCGCCTAGCGCCGCCCGCCTGTGTTAGAAACTGTGATCTCAGACTCTCTTCACAGGCGGCTCCATGCGCATCGGCGTTCCGAAAGAAATCAAGACCCTCGAATTTCGCATCGGCGCCACGCCGGGCGTGGTCCAGCGGCTTCGCCACGAGGGCCATGAGGTGTTTGTCGAGGCCGGCGCCGGCGCCGGCATCGGCCTTTCCGATCAGGTCTACGCCGATGTGGGCGCGACCATCCTGCCAGACGCCGACGCCGTCTTCGAAGCTGCCGACATGATCGTCAAGGTGAAGGAGCCTCAGGCCGTGGAGATCGCCCGGCTCAAACCCCGCCACACCCTCTTCACCTATCTGCATCTCGCCGCCGATCCCGATCAGGCGCGGGGGCTAAAGGAGTCGGGCTGCACCGCTATCGCCTATGAGACCATCACCGACCGTTTCGGCCGTCTGCCGCTGCTCGCGCCGATGAGTCAGGTGGCCGGGCGCATGGCGGTGGATGTGGGCGCCTATCATCTGCTCAAGCCCGCCGGCGGTCGCGGGCTGCTGTTGGGCGGGGCGCCCGGCGTGCTGCCGGCCAAGGTGCTGATCCTCGGCGGCGGCGTCGCCGGCAAGCACGCCGCCCAGATGGCCATCGGCCACCGCGCCGACGTCACCCTGTTCGATATCTCCGCGGCGCGGCTCGAGGAGCTGGACGATCAATTCGGCGGGGAGCTGAAGACCTGCTACTCCACCCACGATCTGGTGGGCGCTTTGCTCCCGACCGCCGATCTGGTGATCGGCTGCGTGCTCATCCCCGGCGCCGCGGCGCCCAAGCTCGTCACGCGCGCCGATCTTTCCCGCATGCGGCCAGGCTCGGTGCTGGTGGATGTGGCCATCGACCAGGGCGGCTGTTTCGAGACCAGCCATCCCACCACCCACGCCGATCCCACCTTCGTGGTCGATGAGGTCATCCACTATTGCGTGGCCAATATGCCGGGCGCCGCCCCGCTCACCTCCACCTACGCCCTCAGCGCCGCCACCGCCCCTTACATCTCGGCCCTGGCCGGCAAAGGCGTCGACAAGGCCTTGGCCGACGATCCCGGTTTCGCCCAGGGCCTCAATGTCAGCGACGGCAGGATCGTCTATCGCGCGGTCTCGCAGTCGCTGGGCTTCGACTAGCGCTTCGGCCCCAGAAGATCGTCCACCGCCTCGATCCAGTGCCGCACCGGGACGGGTGATTTCTCGCCCAGGTGCATCCAGCAGCCGATATTGGCGGTGTAGATCGTCTCGGGCGCGCCGGCGGTGAGGGCGGCAAGCTTTTCGGCGCGCAGGCGCCCGGCGAAATCCGGCTGGAGAATGGAATAGGCGCCGGCCGAGCCACAGCAGAGGTGGGGGTCAGCCACGGGCTGAGGGTCATATCCGAGGCCCGCCAGCAATTGCGCCACCGCGCCGGCGAGGCCCGGGCCGTTGCGCAGGGTGCAGGGATCGTGAACGGCGATACGCGGCTGCGCAGGCCCGCGATCCGGCGTCGGCGGCGTCGCGCGCAGCACCTCCACGGGATCGCGCACCATTTCGGCGACGCGGCGGGCCTTGGCGGCATAGGCCGGATCGCCGGCCAGGACGTCGGGATAGTCGCGAATAAAGGCCGCGCAGCCGCTGGCGTTGACCACGATCGCCTCCGCGCCGGCGTCCAGCGCCGCGGTCCAGGCGTCGATGTTGCGCCGCGCCAACTCGCGCGCCTCCTCCGGCGCATCGTTGTGGAAGGCCAGCGCGCCGCAACAGCCTATGCCTGGCGTCTCGGCCAGGGTGACGCCGACATGATCGAACACCCGGGCGGTGGCGGCGTTGAAGTGCGTCGCAGTGGCCGACTGCACGCAGCCGCGAAGCTGGGTCATGCGCCGGCCATGGGTCGCCCTGGGGGTTGGTCCGGGTTCGATCCTGGCCGGAACCTTCCCGGCCAGGCCGGAGGGCAGGGCGAAGCGGAACGCTCGCCCGAGCCACACGAGTGAGGCCAGCAGACGCGGACGCCCGGCCAGGTTGCGCAGGCCCCAGCGGACCAGACGCTCGCGCCAGGGGCGTGGCGAGGCCTCGGCCACCACCTCGCGTCCCACATCCAGCAGGCGATGATATTCCACGCCCGATGGGCAGGTGGTTTCGCAGGCGCGGCAGGAGAGGCAGCGGTCGAGATGAACCTGGGTCAGGCGCGAGACCGTCTCGCCCTCCAGGGCCTGCTTGATGAGGTAGATGCGGCCCCTTGGCCCGTCGAGCTCGTCGCCGGTGAGGTGATAGGTGGGGCAGGTGGCGTTGCACATGCCGCAGTGAACGCAGGACCGCAGCACGCTCTCGGCGATAGCCCCCGCGGCGGTCTCGGCGAGCGGCCCTTTGATCTCGGTGCGCATCTCAGAGGCCCTCGTACAGGCGGCCGGGATTGAAGATGCCCGCCGGGTCGAACGCGGCCTTGAGGCGCCTGTGAAGTTCGAAGAGGGGGCGGGGCAGGGGGGTGAAGACGGTCTCGCCGTCTCGCGCGCCACGAAACAGGGTGGCGTGGCCGCCCGTCGCCTGCACGAGTTGCCTTATTCGATCCGCGTTTTCCTCGCCCGCGAGCCAGACCTGAGCGCCGGCCCAGTCGCGGAGAACCTCGCCATCGAGGTCGGCGATATCGGCGGTTCTGGGAACTGACAGGCGCCATAGCCGCGCCGAGGCGAGGGGGGCGAGGGTCATGTGACGGACGCCGTCCCAGATATCGCCCGGCGCCGGCTCGCCCGCCAAGTCGCGCGCCGCCGCCTCGACCGCCGCTTCGGGTCCGGAAAGACGAATGTAAAGTGTCCCCTTATAGTGAAAAGCCGCGCTCAGCGGCAGGGGCCGGCGCATGAGGCCGGTGAGTCTGGCCTTCGCCGCCGGCCAGGCCGCCTCGAACCTCAAGGTGCGCTCGGCGCGAGGCCGTGGAACCACGCGCACCGAAATATCCAGCAGCACGCCAAGACACCCCAGGGCGCCGGCCATCAGACGGAAACCGTCGAAGCCGGCGACGTTCTTGAACACCGTGCCGCCCAGCCGAAGGGCCTCGCCTTTGCCGTTGAGCACCGTCACGCCGAGAATGGCGTCTCGCACCGCCCCGGCGAAGGGGCGCCTCGGCCCGGAAAGCGCGGCGGCCACCACGCCGCCCAGCGTGCTCGCCGGCCCGAAGATCGGCGGCTCGAAGGCCAGCATCTGATCGCACCCGGCCAGCAAGGCTTCGATCTCGACGATCGGCGTTCCCGCCCTGGCGGTGATCACCAGTTCGCTGGGATCATAGGCGGTCACGCCCCGGTGCCCCGATACATCGAAAGACTCGCCGCGCGTGGCCCGACCGTAGAACGCTTTGGTGTCCCCGCCGACGATTCGCAGCGGCTCGCCCCGCGCCGAAGCGAGCTTCACCCGCTCGGCCAGGGCCTCGCCCAGATCCGCGTCCCTAGAGGCGGTCGAGATGGGCAAAGGGAACCGCTCCGTGGTGCACATGCATGGCCCCGAATTCGGCGCAGCGGGCCAGGGTCGGGATCGCCTTGCCGGGGTTCAGCAGGCCTTTCGGATCGAAGGCGGCCTTGATGGCGGCGAAGGCCTCGACCTCGGCGGTGGAGAACTGGGCGCACATCTGGTTGATCTTCTCGCGCCCCACCCCGTGCTCGCCGGTGATGGTGCCGCCCACGGCGACGCAAAGCTCCAGGATCGCCCCGCCCAGCGTCTCGGCCCGTTCCATCTGGCCCGGCGCATTGGCGTCGTAGAGGATCAGCGGATGCAGATTGCCGTCGCCGGCGTGGAAGACATTGGCCACCGGGAGGCCGTGGGCGGCGCTCATCCGCTCGATCTCCTCCAGCACATCGGGCAGCCGCCGCCGGGGGATGGTGCCGTCGATGCAATAGTAGTCGGGCGCGAGGCGGCCCATGGCGGGAAAGGCGCCCTTGCGTCCGGCCCAGAACAAGGCGCGCTCGGCCTCGTCGCGCGCCAGACGCACCTGGGTGGCGCCGGCGGCCTCGCAGATTTCCGCCACTCGGGACAATTCCTGAGCGACGTCCGCCTCCGCCCCGTCGAGCTCGCAAAGCAGCATGGCCGCCGCATCGGTGGGATAGCCGGCATGGACGTGGGCCTCGGCGGCGTTGAGGGCGAGCTTGTCCATCATCTCCAGGCCGGCCGGGATGATCCCGGCGGCGATGATCGCCGCCACCGCCTCGCCGCCGTGCCGCACATCGGCGAACGCGGCCAGGAGCACCTGGGCGTGAACCGGCGTCGGCAGGAGTTTCACCGTCACCTCGGTGATGACGCCCAGCAGGCCCTCCGAGCCGGTCATCAGGGCCATCAGATCGAAGCCCGGCGCGTCAAGCGCATCGCCGCCGATCGTCAGGGTCTCCCCCTCGATGGTGACCATCTCCAGCTTCTGGATATTGTGCACGGTGAGGCCGTACTTCAGGCAATGCACGCCGCCGGCGTTCTCGGCCACATTGCCGCCGATGCTGCAGGCGATCTGGGAGGAGGGGTCGGGGGCGTAGAACAGGCCGTGCGCCGCCGCGGCCTCCGAGATGGCCAGATTGCGCACGCCCGGCTGCACCCGCGCCGTGCGCGCCGCCGGGTCGATCGAGAGGATGCGGTTGAAGCGCGAGAGGCTCAGCAGCACGCAGCCGGGAAACGGCAGCGCGCCGCCGGAGAGCCCCGTCCCAGCGCCGCGCGCCACCACCGGGACGCCAAGCGCATTGCAGACAAGAAGGACGCCGCGCACCTCCTCCGGCGTCCTCGGCAAGGCCACCAGGCCCGGCAGCCCTCGATAGGCGGCCAAGCCGTCGCTCTCATAGACCCGCATGGCTTCGGGCGTAGTCAGCAGCCCATCAGCCGGCAGCACGGCCTTCAGCCGCCCGATCAGCGCGGCGCGATCGATGCTGGCGAAGGTGGGATCGAGGTCCGGGTCGAACGTGTCGAGCATGGCCAAGGCCTAGCGCGCGCGCCGCGATCCGTCCAATCGGTTCAAGGCGCGAGTGCGGTCCCCCACCCACCTGCGTCATCCCGGTCGGAGTGGAGCGAAGCGGAACGGAGTGCCGGGAACCAGGGGACCGGGCGTCTGCGTTCTTAGCAGTGACGCGGCTTCAACCTAGGTTGAATGGGGCCCCTAGGTCCCGGCTCTCCGCTTCGCTGCGGCCAGGATGACGCAATTAGGGCGCGCTATCCGCGCCCGCCCGCTCACCCAAAATCCGGCCCGAAGCGGATATTCCCCGCCTCCAGCCCCTTGATCACCACCTCCATCCCGCCGGACTTGATCATCCATTCCAGGCGGTGATCGCGGTATTCGCGCTTGAAGAGGCCCTTGGCGACGAGGTCGGCCACATTGACGTCGCCCTGGTTGAAGGCGCGGGATTCCTGGATGGTTTGCGCCACCGAGGGGCGGGCGAAGCACCGCTCGACCCAGGTGGCCAGGACCGATCCCGCCGCCGGCGGATGGCCCACGCCGATGGCGGTTCCGACGTAGGGCGCCACGCTAAGATCGCCCCAGCCGAACGCCTCGCCGTTGAACCATTCGCGGCCGCCAAGCTGGCCTTCCAGCCATGTGAAAAAGCCCTGGGTCTGGCGGGCGGCGTTGGCCTTGAGCGTTTCGGCAAGCTCACCGGTGGCGCGCCGGAACCAGTTGATCTCGCCCATGCCCCAGTTGATCGCTTCGAAATGGGTGTCCATCACGTCTTCGATCATCCGCACCCGGGCGCGCTCGGCCGGAGTGGCCGGGAGCAAGGGCGGGGTCGGCCATTTGTCCTCGATATATTCCAGGATGACGGTCGAATCGAAGATCGCCGTTTCGCCATCGACCAGGACCGGCACCTCGGCCCGGGGGTTGGCCGCCAGGAAATCGGCGGCGGCGCCACCGGCGCCGAGGCCCCCCGGCATGGCCACGTCAAACGCCGTGGCCTTTTCCCGCAGGGCGATCTTGACCTTCTGGGCGTAGGGAGAAAGCGGGTGTTCGTAGACGGTGACCATGGCGCGTCTCAAGCCTCGTTGCTGAAGATGATGGTGCCCGAGGCCGCGAACATGCCGCCGACCCCGTGGCTGACCGATATGCGCGCGCCGGGAACCTGGGCGGGGGCGATCCCCCGCATCTGGCGCACGCTCTCCTGCAAAGCGTACATGCCATACATCCCCGAGTGCATATAGGAGAGGCCGCCGCCATTGGTGTTGAGCGGCAGCTTGCCGCCCGGCGCGGTATTCCGTTCACGGATGAAGGCGGCGGCTTCGCCCGGCTTGCAGAAGCCCAGATCCTCCAGGCCATAGAGCGGCAGGTGGGCGAAGGCGTCGTAAATCATCAGGTGATCGACGTCGGCATGGCGGATTCCCGCCTCGTCGAACGCCTTCTTGCCGGAAACGCGAAAGGCGCGCGAGGTATTGAAATCGACCATCTGCGAGACCATCGGCGTCTCGACGCTCTCGCCGGTCCCCAGCACATAGACCGGCTTTTGCGGGAAATCCTTGGCGCGCTCGGCGCTGGTGAGGATGAGGGCGCCGCCGCCATCGGTCACCAGGCAGCACATCAGCATCCGGAACGGCCAGGCGATCATCGGCGAATTGAGCACATCATCGACCGTGATCGGATCCTTGAAGCTGGCGCGGGGGTTCTTGGCGGCCCACTCGCGCTGGATCACCGACACCCAGGCCAGGTCCTCTTCGGTGAGGCCGTGGGTCTTGAGGTAGCGGAGCACCGGAATGGTGAACATGGTCGGCGGCGAGGTGACGCCGAAAGGAACTTCGAACTGTCCCATCAGGCTGGCCGCGGCGCGGCCGAAGCCTCCGCCGCCGCCGACGCGGGAGCGTCCGCTCTCGCCGTGGGTGATCAGCACGGTCTTGCACAGCCCCTCGTTGATCGCCGCCGCCGCGTGGCGCACGTGGAGCATGAACGAGCAGCCGCCGACGCTGGTGCCGTCCACCCAGGTTGGAGTGATACCGAGATAGTGGGCGATGGAGGTCGGGTTCTCGCCGGCGGTGGCCACGCCATCGATATCGGAAGCCTTCAGGCCGGCGTCGGCCAGGGCGTTGAGGGCGGCGTCGGCATGCAGGCCGATCACCGACATGTCCGGGATCTTGCCAAGCCGGGTGGTCTCCGCGGCGCCGACGACCGCGATGGTTTTGGGCTTCATGACCTTCAAGCTCCCGCCGGCTTGAAGAAGGGCAGGGCGATCTCGCCGAAGGTTTCGAAGGTGACCTCCACCGGCATGTCGAGTTGCAACGCCTCGGGCGTCTGCGGGCAGCCGACGATATTGGTCATCATCCTGGGGCCTTCCTGGAGTTCGACCACGGCGATCGAGTGCGGCGCCGTTCCCATGTCGGGCCGCGGGCGATGGTTGATCACATAGCTGTAGAGGTTGGCCTTGCCGCTGGCGCGGTAGACCTCCACCGATCTCGAGCCGCAGGCCGGGCAGAACGGGCGGGGCGGAAAATAGCTGTCGCCACAAGCGGTGCAGCGCTGCAGCCGAAGCTCGCCGGCTTTGCAGCCATCCCAGAAATGCTGGGTCTCCGGCGTGGGCGTGGGCAGGACTCTATCCATCGGCGCTTCCTCTGATCGGCGATCTCATCGGCGCCCGCGTTGTCAAACCATTCCCGACGGGAAGGCAAGAGCCGTCGCGCTTGACCGGGCGCCCCCACGCCGCGACAAGGCTCGGACAAGACTCCTAGAAGGAGACGGCGTGGGCGAGGATGACGAGTGGTGGCGCGGCGCGGTGATCTATCAGATCTATCCGCGCAGCTTCATGGACGCGGACGGCGATGGTGTCGGCGATCTCAAAGGCGTTCTCGGTAAGCTCGACTATGTCGCCGCCCTGGGCGTGGACGGGATTTGGCTCTCGCCGTTTTTCACTTCGCCGATGAAGGATTTTGGCTACGACGTCAGCGACTATTGCGCGGTCGATCCGCTGTTCGGAACCCTGGCCGATTTCGACGCCGTCGTGGCCAAGGCGCACGCGCTTGGCCTCAAGATCATCATCGACCAGGTGTGGTCGCACACCTCGGACCAGCACCCCTGGTTCAAGGAAAGCGCCGCCTCGCGGGAGGGGCCCAAGGCCGATTGGTATGTCTGGGCCGACGCCAAGGCGGATGGAACGGCGCCCAACAACTGGATGGCTTCGTTTGGCGGGACGTCGTGGAGCTGGAGCCCCAGGCGGCGGCAGTACTATCTGCACAACTTCCTTGAGGCGCAGCCCGACCTCAATTTCTGGAACCCGGATGTCCAGGAGGCGATCCTGGATGTGGCCAGGTTCTGGCTGAATCGCGGCGTCGACGGCTTTCGCCTCGACGTCATCAACTACATTTTCCACGGCAGGGACCTCCTCGACAATCCCGTGGCGCCGCATGATCGTCCGCCGCCCATGCCCGGCCTCTTTCAACGGCATGTGGAGGATCGGTCGCGGCCGGAGGCGCTGGCGTTCCTGGCCCGCTTGCGGGCCCTCATGGACAGTTACGGCGCGCGAATGACCGTGGGCGAGGTGTACGACGAACCGCCGCTGCCCAGGCAGAAGGAATATGTCGCCGGCCACGATCGGCTGCACACGGCCTATGGTTTTTTCCTGCTCAACGCCGGCCGCGCCACGCCTGACTTGTTCGCCCAGACCATCATCTCCTGGGGCGAGGCCGACGGCTGGCCCTCGTGGTCGCTGGGCAATCATGACGTGCCGAGGTTCGCCAGTCGCATGGCGGGCGACGATCCGGCGCGGGTCAGGTTGCTGACCGCCGTGCTCCTGTGCCTGCGCGGAACGATCTTTCTCTATCAGGGCGAGGAGCTGGGCCTGCCCCAGGCCAAGGTTCCGTTCGAGCGCCTGCGCGATCCCTTCGCCATCGCCGCCTGGACCGGGGACGCCGGCCGCGACGGCGCGCGCACGCCCATGCCTTGGATGTCGGCGGCGCCCAATGGGGGTTTCTCGACGGCCTATGAGACATGGCTGCCGGTGGATGAACGCCACCTCCGCCTGGCCGCGGATGTTCAGGAGGCGGATCCAGCCTCCACGCTTCATTTCACCCGGCGGATCATCGCCACGCGCCACAGCCTGCCGGCTCTGAGGCTGGGATCGGCGAAGGTGATGGCCGCGCCAGCCGGTCTGTTCGCCTTCGAGCGGCTTCATGATCGCGAGCGGCTGGTTTGCGTCTTTGATTTTTCCGGCGATGGCGCGGAATTCCCATTGCCCGGCGCCGGCGAGATTGTCTTATCGGCCACCGGCGCCGAACAGATCGATGGCGACCGCCTGGGCTTGCCGAGGTTTGGCGGCGCGGTGGTGCGCTTGAATTCGGAAAGGGATTTTCAATGACGGGTCTCGATGGATAGCCGCGCGCCCTCGGTAACGATCCCGAGCGTGATCGAACCGACGCCCGTCACGGCGCGCGTCAAGCTCACCTATGGCATGGGCCAGCTGGTGGAGAGCAGTTCGACCACGGTCTACAGCACCTTCCTGTTCTTCTTCTACACCGCCCTGCTGGGTCTGCCCGGCTCGCTCGTCGGCCTTGCCACCGCCATTTCGCTGGTGATCGACGCCGTGGCCGATCCGCTTCTCGGCTCCTGGTCCGACGCTACGCGTTCGCGTTGGGGACGACGCATACCGTTCATGGCCATCGGCGGGCCGCTGGTCGCCTTGGGCCTTGGCCTCGTGTTCACCCCGCCGGCCGGCGCTTCCACGCCCGTCCTGTTCGGGTGGCTGCTGGCGATTTCCCTGCTGATGCGGTTCGCGGTCTCGGTGTTCAATGTGCCGTTCATCGCTCTGGGAGCGGAAATTTCCGAAGACTATGCCGAGCGCTCCAGCGTCGTGGCCTACCGAACCATCTTCAGCATCGCCGGACCGTTGATCGCCCTGGTGCTGGGCTACGGCGTGTTTCTGGCCGGAAAGAACGGCCTGACCCACGCGGGTGGCTACGCGCCATTGGCCTGGAGCATAGCGGCGCTCATTCTGATCGGCGGCGTTGTCTCCGTGCTCGGCAGCCGTCGCTTCGCCGCCACCCTTCCGACCGAGGCGCCGGAGTCGGTGGCCATCCACCGGAGGTTCGTCGGCGAGATCGTCGAGATCTTCAAGAACCCGTCGTTGCGCGTGCTGTTCGCGGTTTCGGTCCTGTTCTGGGTCGCTCAGGGCGTGGCTTCAGCGCTGGCCCAGCATCTCAACCTCTATGTATGGCGGATATCTTCGAGCCAGATCCTGTTTGTCACCCTGGCCTACTTCGCCGGTCTGGTTTTCGGCCTGCCGCTGACCCCCATCCTCGCCAAGCGCGTGGAGAAGCGCAATCTCGTCATGGCGGGATTGGTCATATTGTGCGTGGCGCAAGGCGGTCTGGCGGGCCTGCGGGGGCTGGGCGTCTTCATGCTCAGCGGCTCGGTCGTCGTGTGGCCTTTGGCCATCAACAGCTTCGTCGCGGGCATAGGCGTGACCTTCGCCGGCATCTCCATCGCCTCGATGATGGCCGACGCCGCCGACGAGCATGATTTCCTGTTCCGCAGGCGGCGCGAGGGCCTCTATTTCGCCGGTCTCGGCTTCGCGGGAAAGGCGGCCACGGGGGTCGGCGCCCTGGTGGCGGGGATTGGTCTCGACGCCATCGGGTTTCCGGCCGGCGTGGCCCAGAAGGGCGCCGAAATTCACCTGAGCGCCGGCACGCTGGACGGCGTGGCCCTCATCGCCGGCCCGCTGGTCGCGGCGGTGGCGGGACTGGCGACCATCCTGCTGATCTTCTATCGTATCGACCGCAGGCGTCATGATCTGATCCTCGTGGAGTTGAGGCGCCGGCGCGTTGAAGGGTAGGGGCAATGCGAATCCGGATAGCGTCTGTCGCCGTGGTCTCGGCCATGGCCTGTCTGGCCGTGGGCGTTTGTCGCCAGGCGAGCGCCGCCCCGGCCGATGGCGTGAAGGCCTTCTGCGCGGCCAACCCCAATGACGACAATCCCTCCCGGAGCTATCCCGCCGGAAAGACGGGCGGTGTTCCCCCGGAGGTCGCCAAGGCGGGGGCCAACACCTGGCGCTGCATGGATGGCAAGGTTCTGGTCTGCAATGTCGGGGCGGACGGCTATCCCTGCCAAAAACTCGACCCCGATCCCAAGCCGGCCAAGCCGGTCCGCGATTTCTGCGCCGCCCATCCGGGTTCGGACTTCGTGCCCATGTATGTGATCGGCGATTCCGCCACCACCTGGCGCTGTGACTCCGTCACGCCGAAACCGCTGAAGACCCAGCCTCTGGACGCGCGCAACTTCGTAAAGGGCGCCTGGAACGCGTTGCCTCACTAGCAAGCGAGCAGGGCGCGGTCGATCGCGCCCAACACTCCCCCACGGAATCTCCAAAATCCTTACAGGCTAAGGGTTTCGCGTGCGTTTGCCGCCGTGTTGAACTGATTTGACCGGACCTCCAGCATTCGAATTCAGATCTCGTCTTCTCCTACGCCATAGCTTTGTTCACAAGATTTTGATCTGACGACGCCGATATCGACAAAAATGTCTCTAGATATTTCGGAACCTATTTCTCCTCGGCGCCCTGACTCACCAGTTTATACGCGTACCTGATTTTGTCAGTGTTCATTTATACGCGTTCTGATTCAGTGAGCTTGAATGTGACTCGTGACTCCGCGATTTCGCGCCCTCACGACAGAGATTTTCTCTGGCATATAGAGGAGGATTAATAATGTCTGCGATTCATTGGTCGAATGCTGTAAGCGGCGAGTTCGACAACAAGGGCGATTGGACGCCAAATCAAATTCCCGAGAGCGGGGCCAACGCCATGCTCGACGCCACTGGCGGCGACTACACGGTCTTGGCGCAATCAGGGCTCATCGGTCTTTTCACCGTGCCCAATCAAGTGGTCAGCACAATCGATACATCGAGCAACGCTACGTTGTCAGTGCTTGGCGGTCTCGACGTCCTGGATCTTCTGCACTCCGACACCAAGTTCACCGCCACCGATGGCACGGGTTCGGGCCACAACGCCGGCACGATCATCGTGCGTAACAACATCATCACCGGCCCGCTGGGTCAGTTGTTCAGCACGACGGCGACGCTCGATATCGGCGGGACGTTTGACAACACCGGAACGATTTCGATCGATGAGAAGCCCAAAGTCCTGGGTGTGCTGGATGCCGACCAGAGGGCCAATCTTGAAATCACGGGCGCCACCATGCTTACCGGCGGTGGCAGCGTAATCCTCAGTGATCAGAAGGAAAACACCATCTACGGGCAGAACAGCTCTGCGGTGCTGACCAATGTCGACAATACCATCTCAGGCGCGGGATTCTTCGGCAAGGGCGTCCTGACCATCGACAACGAAGCCAAAGGGATTGTTGACGCGGTAGGTCACAACCGCCTGGTCATGGCGTCAAATCAGGTGATCGCCAATGCCGGCCTCCTGGAGGCCACGGGTCACGGGGCCTTGGTCCTGTCGCGCTCGACCATCGACAACGCCGCTGGCGGGGTGATCGAGGCTGGCAGCGGCTCGCGCGTCGTCCTTCAGTCGGCGGATATCGAAGGCGGCACGGTCAAGGGAACGGGTAACGGCTATGTTGTGACCAACAATGCTCACAACACCTTCGACGGGACCAATAGCGCGGTGACGATTGTCGGTCAGACCCGCATTCGCAACGGAACCGCTCTCACGCTCGAGGGCGCCATCGACAACACCGGCATTATTCGTATCGCCGCTCTGGGACCCGATCTCAAGGTCTCAAGCCTGGTGATCGGCGCTGGCGGCGCGACCCTGACTGGCGGCGGGCAGATCATGACGACAGGGTTTTCCCAAGACCATATCATCGGCGCGACCAGCTCGGCGACGCTCACAAACGTCAATGACAGAATCTCCGGTGGAGGCTCGCTGGGCGGGGGCCAGATGAAATTGGTCAACGAGGCGGCGGGGCGGATTATCGCTAGTGGCGCCGCCGCGCTGGTCATAGATACCGGCGCCAATGTCATCAACAACGCGGGGGCGATGATCGCCTACGGCGCTGGCGGCATGACCATCGCTAGCGCCCTGCTCAATACAGGGTCCCTCGCCGCGGACGGTGGTGATCTCACGCTAAAGGGCGCGGTCACCGGCGCCGGCGTCGCCAGGATCAGTGGCGCCACGCTCGACGCCCAGGCCGCGTTTAGCGAGAATGTTGACTTCAGTGGAAAGTCCGGCGTGCTTGAGCTGGCGCAGTCGGCCGGCTACTCGGGGTCGATCTCGGGCTTCTCGCACACCGGCGCCACCTCTCTGGATCTGGATGACATCGCCTTTGGCGCGACCACCAAGGCGAGTTACGCCGGCTCGGCCAGCAAGGGGGTTCTGACGGTGACCGACGGAACGAATACCGCCCATATCAAACTTGTGGGCGACTATCTCGGCGCGACCTTCACCGCGACCTCCGACGGTCACGGGGGAACCACCGTCGTCGATCCCACCCCTGGCGCGGCGGCGAGCCACCCCGCCTTCGTCGCGGCCATGTCCAGCTTCGGCGCCTCTAGCGCCGCGGTGACCAGCTCGGCGGCCAGCCTGTCGGCCGGCCAACGGCCGATGCTGGCGGCGTCTTCCCACATGGGCTGACAACGCCCTCGCCTCACCTTTGAAGCGGCGGCCTCCATCGTCCTTGGGCGATGGAGGCCGTTCCTTGGCGCGCGTCGTCTCAAATCCCCGTCGGCCGCGCCAGCGCCGAGACCTCCCGCAGCAGTTTGACAAAATCCTCATTGCCCAGCGCCAGAGCGCCCTCGAATGGGTAGTCGAGCATTCGAACCAGCACCAGGATCATCACGGTGCAGCCGGCGAACGCCACGGCGAAGAAGACATGGCCGCCGCCTTCCAGCCCGGCCAGCACGACAAAGCCCACCAGAACCGCCGACATCACGATCAGCACCGCCCACATCGCCGCCGGCAGCGCCAGGTTGATCTCGAACGCCCTTGTCTCCCGGTTCGCGTGCGCCTCGCCGAGCAGCCCGAGAAGTTCCGCCTTGGTCGGGGCGTCGCTGGCGGAGGCGAGCGGCAGACCCGCCGCAAGTCCCATGATGGCGCGGAAATCCTCGGTGGCCACGGGACTCAGCCGGCGTTGCGCCATGGAGGGCCATTCGGCGTGCACCACCGTCGCGACATAGGTGTTGATCGCGCGAACGACCGGCGCCCCTTCGTTGTTAGGCAGGGCCGCCGCCAGCATCGCCGCGCCGTGCAGAGCGCCGCATTCGCCGTTGATCGCCTGGGCGGTGGTGTCGTACTGGCTGGAGACCTCGCCATAGACGAAGGCCAGCAGCACGGCGAGCATGACGCCGAGCTGCAGAAACACCGGATGGCCAACCTCATGATGGCGTCGGCGGTCATCGACATTGACCAGGCGTTCGGCCGCATAGCTGGCGACACCCGCGGCGATAGCGGCGGTGAGCACGATGGCGATGGCGGTCAGATAGCTCATTCTAAGCGGCGCGCCCTCGATCTCGAAGCGCCGTGACCCGTCGCCTCTCGGCGCAAAAAGGCACACCCTGGGCCGCCGTGGCAAGCCGTCCGCAACGACTTGCTAAGCGCCTCTCTGGCCCTCAGCATGGAAGCCGTGCTGTCGTGAGGGGACGAACTTGGGCGAGGTCGAGACGAGTTCCGAGGATTTGGCGAAGGTCGCCGCCGCTCTGGCCGCGCGTCGGCCGGCTGGGGCGCCCTTCATCATTGGTGTCACCGGCTCGGTGGCTTCTGGAAAATCCACCTTGGCCTCCGCGCTGGCGCCTGTCCTCGAAGCCTGGCCAGACGCGCCCAAGGTTGAGCGGTTTTCCACCGACGGATTTCTGCTGCCCAACCATATCCTCGCCGAGCGTGGCCTGGAGGCGCGCAAGGGCTTTCCCGAAAGCTATGATCTCGCCGCCCTCGCCTTGGCGCTCAGCGGGCTTCGGCATGGCCCCATGCTGATCCCGACCTATTGTCACATCACCTATGACGTCGATCCGGCCCGGGCGCGGATGGTTTCGCCGCCCGACATACTCATCGTCGAAGGCCTGCACCTGGGGCTCGACCGCTCCGCCGCCGGGCCGCGCTCGACACTTATCGACACCTTGATCTATCTCGACGCCACCGAGGCGGACCTGGAAAGCTGGTACGTGGAACGGTTCCTGGACCTGTGGGAAGAGGCCGAACACGATCCGGCTTCGTTCTATACGCGCTTTCGCCAACTCGACCGAGCCGGCGTGACCGATGTCGCGCGCGCCGTATGGGCGGCCGTAAACCTTCCCAATCTGCGCGAATACATCGCTCCGGTGCGGGCCTTGGCCGATCTGGTGATCGTCAAGCGCGCCGATCATCGGATCGAGACGATTCTTGAAACCTCCGACCAGGCGCCGACTTGACGTCCTAGCTATCCAACATGCCTTCGAGCCGCTTGCTGATGATGGTCGTGGCTTCGGCCATGATCCGGTCGATCAGTTCCTTGCAGGTGGGTACGTCATGGATCAGGCCGGCCACCATGCCGCAGGACCAGGCGCCCGCGTCCATTTCGCCGCGCTGCATGATGGCCGGATAAACTCCGGCGACCTCGGCGATGATGTCCTCGAACTTGATCGTGGCGCCCAGCGCCTTTTCCTTTTCCAGGAGGCGGTCGACGCCGGCGTTGACCAGCACGCGTTCGGTGTTGCGCAGGGGGCGCATGACCAACCGGGTGTCGAGCTCGGAGGCGGCGACCAGGGCTTTCTTGACGTTCTCGTGGATGGGAGCCTCGACGGTGGCCATGAAGCGGGTGCCCATGTTCATGCCCTCGGCGCCGAGGGCCATGGCCGCCACCAGAGAGCGGCCGTCGGCCATGCCGCCGGAGGCGACGAACGGGATTTTCAGCTCTTCGGCGGCGCGAGGCAGCAGGATGAAGTTCGGCACGTCGTCCTCGCCGGGATGGCCGCCGCATTCGAAACCATCGACGCTCACCGCGTCACAGCCGATCGCCTCGGCCTTCAGCGAATGGCGGACCGAGGTGCACTTATGGATCACCTTGACCCCGGCCTCCTTCAGCGCCGGCAGCCAACGCTGGGGATTGTTGCCCGCGGTCTCGACGATCTTCACCCCGCCATCGATGATCGCCTTGACGTAACCCGGATAGTCCGGCGGGGTGACCGAGGGCAGGAAGGTCAGGTTCACGCCAAATGGCTTGTTGGTCATGGTCCGGCAGCGGGCGATCTCCTTGGCCAGATCCTCCGGCGTGCGCTGGGTGAGGCCTGTGATGAGGCCAAGGCCGCCGGCGTTGGAAACCGCCGACGCCAGTTCCGCCAGGCCGACGAAGTGCATGCCGCCCTGGATGATCGGATGCTCGATGCCAAAGAGTTCGGTGATGCGGGTCTTCATGAACGATCCTGCTGAGGGAGGCGCGCGCGCCGAAAAGGGGGTCGGCGCGACGTTAGCGGCGCCGGGGGCGGCCCGGCAAGGCGCTCGACTCTGAAGCGCGCGCCCTGGGAGGGCGCCCGGCGGGTGAGCAATCGGTTTGATTGCGCCCCGCTCGCCGCGACCCAGCCTGTTTCAGCCGTAATGATTGGGGCATCGGTGGAACGCACAGGCGATGATCGAGGAGAAGTCCATGGCCGAGGCGATCGTTCCCATCACCGGGCGGATGCTGACCTTGCCGGCAACGCCGATCTTCGCGCTGCGGCGGGCCGGCGAGGCCGACTATGTGCTGGGGGCCTTTCGCCGCTGGGCCGGCTACAAGGATCTCGGCGCCGAGGACGCCACCGACGGACTCGCCCGGTTTCAACACGTGGTGAGTTTCGCGGGAACGGCCGAGGCCGGCCGCACCGGCGTCCATTGCCACTTGGCCCATGTCCACATCGTCATCCCAACCTCCGGGCGCGGCGTGTTCTCCTATGATGGCGTCATCACCGAAGCGGTTCCTGGCGACATCATCGTGCAGCACGGCGGCACAATTCATGATCAATTCGAGTACAGTTACGCCGCCAACTCGGAGGCGGAAAACCGCGCCACGCCCCAGACCATCGAGCCGCCGCCGCCGGGCGCCGCGCCCCGCTCGTTCGGATTCCTGGAGCTTTTCGTACCCCGCACCATCGCCGACGTGGAGATCATCCCGCCGGCCAAGGTCACGCCGGACGATCAGCGCACCGCCTGGGATCATCCCTATCACGCGCCCGGCGCCAATTTTCAGGTTCAAGACGCCGCGTCCGATGGCGCCGCCTACGGACCGGTCGTGGGCCGCCCGGATCTGGAGGCGAGGGATGGGCGTACCTGGGAGTCGACCGGCGGCCTTGTTGCCACCTGGTTCATCCGGCCGGCGACGGCTTCGACAAACCCTCCCGTGCGTCTCGGCCTTTCCGGCGAGGAGGGGGGCCTCGATATCTTCTACATGGTGGGCGGCTCGGCCGAGTTCGCCCGCGAGGCCGGCGAGGCTTTCACAATGGACGCCGGCGACACCTTGACCGCGAGCCAGGGTGCGGTGGGAGAGCTGAAAGGCTTCTCGCCAGACATGCGCCTGATCCGGTTCTTCATCGCCGCGAAGGCGCAGCGGTTGCGGGAGCGGACGGCGGAAGAGATCGAGCGCCTGGAGGCTCTAGGCCCACGCATCATCACCGGACGGGAGCTGCGTCCCGAGAGCGATCGGCGGCCGGTCAACTTCCTGAGCGAGAAAGAGCCGGCGCTCGCCATTGTCGGATAAGGCTATTCCGGGATCGCCTCGCCCGAACCACCGAACTCGGTCGGGAAGTCTTTCAGCTTGGGAAGGCCATCCTTCATCGGCAGCACGGCCTCGGCGTAGTTGATGTGTACGCCCGGAGCGAAGGCCAAGGTCGGCAGGGTCGCGGCGAACACATCGACAAGGCCGAGCGGCGGATGGTTGGTCATCAGATGTCCGCCGCATTCGGCGCAGTACTTGCGCTGGCTCAGCGGGGTCTTCTCGAACGTCGCAACATGCTCGGCGCCGGAAGTGATCTTCACGGCTTCCGGCCTCCACAGACTGAAGGCGTTCACCGGTCCGCCGGACCAGGATCGGCACGAGCCGCAATGGCAATAGCCCATCGCTTCCGGCGCCCCGCTCGCTTCCAGGGTGACGGCGCCGCAAAAGCAGCTTCCGACGTAGAGCACGTTAGCGCCTCTCTCAAGCCTGTCTCACGCCTGCGTCTTGATCAGCGCGGCAATCACCGAGCCGTCCAACGCCTGGATTCAGCGTACGTCGAGGAAAAGTCGGGGTGCGGCGCCGGCTAAACGGCGCCGCCGAGCCGGCTTATTTCGCCGGCTTCATGCACCCTTCGCGGAACTTCTGCCGCTCCTTGCCGTGCAGGCCCTTGGCGTCCGCTTGCTTTGAGCATTCGATGGAAATTGGCGTCCTATCGGCCATCTTCACGCCACCGCCATGTCCCTTGGGCGCGGTAGTGGTCGCCGCGGCCGTCGTCGCCGGCTTTGCCGTCGCGGCGGCGGGTTTGGCGGCGGCTGTCGTTGTCGTCGCCGGCTTTGCGGCCGGTTCAGCCGTTTTGGCGGCCTTGGTCTTTTTGGCCTTGGCGGCGGTCGGTGTCGTGGTGTTCGTGGCGGTCTGCGCGGAAGCGCTGAAAGCGCCTCCCGCCAAGATCAGGCCGATCGCGGCTGTAAGAACCAGTCTGTTCATTAATTTGCTCCCTCGTTTTATCTCAACCGGATCATAACGCGACTCACCTTACCATCTGCCTTGTTCCCTGGCCACGCCCAGCCTAAGGTCGATCACCTTAACCGAAAGTGGGAGCGGCGCATGGATATCAAGGAACTCCTTTCCGGCCTGGGCTCGAGCGATGCTCTGCAAGCTGCGGCCGCCAAGGTGGGGGTGGATCCCGCTCAGGCGCAGGATATGCTTCATGGTGTTCTCGAGCATCTCGACGGTGGCTCCGCCGACGGTCTCGTCGAGGCCGTCGCCGGTAAGGTCGGCATCGATCCGGCCAAGGTACAGGAATTCCTGCCCCAGGTGATGCCTCTGCTTCAGGGCCACGTTGAAAACGCCAACGAAGGCGTCCAGGGCGCTCTGGGCGGCCTTCTGGGCTCAGTGGGCGGCCTGCTTGGCGGCGGCGCCGGAGAGGGTGAGGCCCAGGGCGGCCTCGCCGGATTGGCGGGCCTGGCCAAAGGTCTGTTCGGCCCGAAGGAATAGGGCGGCCTAAAGACCGCTCGGGCTCTGGCGGGCACTGAAGTCCCGCCGGAACGCCTCCATCCGGTTCTCCGCGATCGCTGCGCGCAGCGCCGCCATCAGCGTGTGGAAGAAGGCGAGGTTGTGCCAGGAGAGCAGCACCTGACCGAGGATTTCTCCTGATTTGAACAGGTGATGCAGATACGCCCGCGAGTAGTCGGCGCTCGCCGGGCAGTCGAGTGAAGCGTCCAACGGGGTCTCGTCCTCGGCGAAGCGGGCGTTGCGCAGATTGACCGAACCCTCCCAGGTCCAGGCCTGGCCGTGGCGGCCAGCGCGGGTCGGAAGAACGCAGTCGAACATATCGACGCCGCGCGCCACGGCCTCCACCAGGTCGATCGGCTTGCCCACGCCCATCAGATAGCGTGGGCGATCGGCGGGCAGCAGACCGGGCGCATAGTCCAGAACCTCGCACATCGCCTCATGGCCTTCGCCCACCGCCAGGCCACCGATGGCGTAGCCGTCATAGCCGGCTTCGATCAGCCGGTCGGAGGATTCCCGACGCAGGACCTCGAAGGTCGATCCCTGCTGGATGCCGAACAAGGCCTGGCTTTCCCGCTCGCCGAAGGCGGCCTTGCAGCGCTCGCCCCAGCGGGCGGAGAGGCGCAGGGCCTCGGCCGCCCGGTCATGCTCGGCCGGCCAGGCCACGCATTCGTCCAACTGCATGGCGATGTCCGAGCCCAGAAGATCGGCCTGGATCTCGATCGACCGCTCGGGCGAAAGGACATGTCGCGAGCCGTCGATGTGGCTCTGGAAGCTCACGGCCTCCTCGCGCACCTTGGCGATGCTGGTCAGCGACATCACCTGGAACCCGCCGGAGTCGGTGAGGATGGGGCCGTCCCAGCGCATGAAGCGATGCAGGCCGCCGAGTCTCGCCACCCGTTCGGCGCCGGGGCGGAGCATCAGGTGATAGGTGTTGCCAAGAATGATCCGGGCGCCGGCGCTCCGCACCTGATCGACGGTGAGCGCCTTGACCGTGCCGGCTGTACCCACCGGCATGAAGGTCGGCGTGGCGATATCGCCGCGCGGCGTCGACAAGAGCCCGGCCCTGGCCTCGCCGTCTCGGGCCTGGATCGTGAAGGGGAAGGCGGCCATCAGAGGGCGCGCCAGAGCAGGCAGGCGTCGCCATAGGAATAGAAGCGATAGCCAGCCTTGATAGCCCTATCATAGGCGCGGCGCATTACTTCCACACCGCTGAAAGCGCAGACCAGCATAAAAAGGGTCGATTTGGGCAGATGGAAGTTGGTCATCAAGGCGTCGGCGGCGGCAAAGCGATAGCCCGGCGTGATGAATATCGCCGTTTCGCCGGCGAACGGGGTGATCGCGCCGTGCGCGTTGACGGCGCTCTCAAGCAGGCGAAGGCTGGTGGTGCCGATGCAGACGATCCGGCCGCCGGCCGATCGCGTCGCGTTCAAGGCCTCGGCCACGACCGGCGAGACCTCGCCGTACTCCGCGTGCATCCGATGATCGGCGATGGATTCGGTCTTCACCGGCAGAAAGGTGCCGGCGCCGACGTGCAGGGTGACGAAATGGGTTGAAATCCCGGCCCGCGCCAGGCGCGTCATCAACGCGTCGGTGAAGTGGAGGCCCGCCGTGGGCGCGGCGACCGAGCCGTCGGCGCGAGCGTAGATGGTCTGGTAGTCCGCGCGGTCGCGCTCGTCCTCGGGCCTGCGAGCGGCGATATACGGTGGCAACGGCATCACCCCATGCACGGCAATCGCCTCGTCCAGATCGGCGCCGGCGAGATCGAAGGCGAGTGTGACTTCACCGCCGTCTCCCTTCGCTGCGATGGCGCCGCCAAGGGCGGTTAAGGCGCAAGCCCCGTCGGTCAATTCGCCGAAGCTTATACGATCGCCCACCCGAAGCCGCTTGCTCGGTCGCATGAAAGCGGTCCAACGTGAGGGGCCAAGGCGTCGATGTAGGGTCGCTTCGACGGCCACCGAGACATCCTCCCTCAGCCGTCTTCCGGTCAGGCGCGCCGGGATCACCTTGGTGTCGTTGAACACCACCGCATCGCCCGCGCGAAGCAGCCCGGGCAGATCGCCCACCACACGATCGGTCAGCTCGCCATCGGCGCCGACCTCCAGCAGGCGCGCGGCTTCGCGCGGAACCGCCGGCCGCAGGGCGATGCGGTCTTCCGGCAGGTCAAAGTCGAAATCGGCGAGGCGCATGGCGGCTGGGGCTTGGCCCGGCGAAGGCTTCCAGGTCAAGCGCGGCGGCGCTTTCTTGACCTCGCCAAGTTCGATAAGAGGCGACCTATGGAGCTCATTCGGGCGGTCGCTTTTCTTATCGCCGCCGCCTCGGCCATGGCGGCCGCGCTCAGCCTTGGCGGAGCGATCAGCGCCCGGCTCGACATATTCGCCCAACTCATCCCCTTCTGGCTGGCTGGCGCGATTGTCGCCCTGATGCTTCAGGCCATAGCCCGGGGAGACAACCGCAGCGCGCTGGCCCTCAGTGGCTTCGCAATCATCGCCTGCCTGGGATTGATGGCGCCGGAGCTCATCGCCAAGGCGACGTTGAAGCTCGCTCCGCGCACGGGACAGACCTTGAAGGTCATCCAGTTCAATCTGTGGGACAAGATCGCCGATCCGAACGCCGCCGCCGACTGGATCATCCATCAGAGCCCCGATGTGGTGGTGCTGGAAGAGGCCGGCGAGCGTGGCGCCGCCGTCGTCGACAAGCTGCGGGCGCTCTACCCCTACCGGGCTGGCTGCCCGGACGAACAGGATTGCGCGACGGTCATCCTCTCCAAAGTCGCCGCGCGCCAGAGCGGAGATTTCGCTTGGCCGGGCCTAGGTGAGCGGCACGCCAACGCCTGGGCCACCTTCGGAGAGGGCGCCGAGGCCTTCAGCGTGGTTGGAACTCACTATCCCTGGCCAATCCCGGCCGGGCCCCTTCAGGCACACAGGCACCGCTTGGCGGGGTTTCTCGGCCAGTTCGACAAGAAGAGCTTGATCGTCTCGGGCGATTTCAACGCGACGCCGTGGTCGTTCGCTCTGCGGCGCCAGGACGCGCTTTTCGGCCTGGAGCGGCGAACTTTGGCCTTGGCGACGTGGCCGGCGGCCCCGATCACCCGGCGCAAGCTCACCTTGCCATTTCCATTACTCGCCATCGATCACGTCTACGCCGGCACGGCGTGGCGTACGGTCAGCGTGGCGCGCGGTCCGCGCCTGGGTTCTGACCACTACCCGGTCGTGGTCGAGCTCGTGCGATCGACCGCCGACGCTGGCTAAGCGGTTTCCGCCACCTTCATCGACACAATCTTACCCGGTTCCCGCGGCGGCTCGCCCTTCGGCAGGGCGTCGATGTGCTCCATGCCGTCGATGACCTCGCCCCAGACCGTGTACTGATTGTCCAGGAAGCGGGAGTCGGCCAGGCAGATGAAGAACTGGCTGTTGGCCGAGTGCGGGTTGTTCGTTCGGGCCATGGAGCAAACGCCGCGCTTGTGCGGCGCGCTGGTGAACTCCGACTTGAGGTTGGGCTTGGTTGAGCCGCCGCCGCCGGTGCCGGTCGGGTCGCCTCCCTGGGCCATGAAGCCGTCGATGACGCGGTGGAAGACCACCCCATCGTAGAAGCCCTCGCTGGCCAGCTCCTTGATGCGCGCCACGTGTTCGGGGGCGAGATCGGGGCGAAGGCGGATGGTCACCGGGCCGGTGGCCAGGGTCATGGTCAATGTGTCGGACATGGCGCTCACTTTATCTGGCTGGGAAGGTTTAGGTCGCAGACCGAGACGGGCGAACCCTTTTCGGCGGTCTGATGGGCGACCATGGCCGTGAACCATGGCCCCCGGGTGTCAATCACCCGAACGGTTGGACGGCTGGCGGGTGGTAGATCGGCCAGGACGCGCACGGTCAGCATCTTGTCCTGGGGATCGGCCACCGGCTCGCCGGTCTTGATGGCTTTAACCACATCCTCGCCGGCGATGACCCGGGCGAACGGGGTATATTTTTGATCGAGATTGGTCTGCAGCCCACGCATCAGGAAGAACTGGCTGTTGCCGCTGTCGGGCGATTCGGACCTAGCCATGCCCGCCACGCCCGGGCAGAAAGTCCCCCAGGCGTTTACCTTGTTGTCGGCGGTCAGCAGGGCAAGGTCCATGGTCTGGCCGATCACCGGCTGGCTGCCGATGAAACCTTCTTCCATGCCGTTGTTCTTCGCCACTACGACCATCGGTGTCTCCGAACCGCGTCGGAAGGTGAACTCGCCGGGAAGGTCCGGTTTGGTTGAACCACCACGGCCGGTGTCGGTGGGATCGCCGGTCTGGTCCATGAAATCGTCGATCACCCGGAAAAACGAGCGGCCGTCATAGAAGCCGGCGTGGGCCAGCTCCCGCACCCGCGCCGCGGTGAGGGGAGCGATCTCGGGCGCCAGTTCGACAATGATGCGGCCTTTGTTGGTGTCTATCACAAGGACGTTCCGCGGATCGGGCGTGCGCCAGTCGGCTTCCGTGGGGGCGGTCGCGGCCGCGGGCGGAGTGGCCGCTTGCGCCTCGCCAGCCAGCGCGAGAGCCGCGCCGAAGGCGGCAAGGATCGAGAAGTTCATGACGCTCGCCTATAGGCCCGCATGCTGTCCGGCAAGGTCGATCCGTAGATTTCAGCGGGCGCCAAACTTGGCGACTAGGCGTCGTTCCACGCCAGAGGGTACAAAGCGTCCGACGTCGCCGCCCATGGAGACGATATCCTTCACCAGGCGCGAGGCCACGGCCTGGTGGCGCGGATCGGCCATGAGGAAAACCGTCTCGATGTCGCGGTCGAGTTGCTGGTTCATGGCCGTCATCTGAAACTCGTATTCGAAATCGGCCACAGCGCGCAGGCCGCGCACGATCACCTGGGCGCCGACCTCGCGGGCGAACTGGATGGTGAGATTGTCGAACGGCCGCACATCGATCTCGGCGATGTGGGCGCAGACCTTGGTCTCCTCACGGATGATCTCCACCCGCTCTTCAAGGGAGAAGAGCGGCCCCTTGGCCTTGTTGATGGCCACGCCGATCACCAGACGATCGACCAGCTTCACCGCTCGTCCGATGATGTCGAGGTGGCCGTTGGTCGCCGGGTCGAAGGTGCCGGGATAGAGACCGGTGCGTTGCATTGCCGTTTCCCCTTCAGGCGATTGCTTGCGCTGGCCCTTACGCGAGGAATTCCGCTGTCTGTCAATCGCCTGGGCTGTCAGGCTCACCTTCCGCCGGCTCATCATCGCCCGCCGCTTCGCCCTCAAGGCGCTCCACCGAGACGACGTGTTCGTCTTCCGCGGTCCTGAAAACCGTCACGCCCTGGGTGTTGCGGCCGGCGATCCGGATCTGGGTGACCGGCACCCGGATGAGCTGTCCCTGGTCGGTGACCAGCAGGATTTCGTCGGCGTCTTCGACCGGAAAGGAGGCTACTAGGCGCCCGCCGCGCTTGGACAGATCCTGGGCGATCAAGCCAAGGCCGCCCCGGCCGGTGCGTCGGAAATCATAGGCCGATGTGCGCTTGCCGAAGCCTTCCGAGGAGACGGTGAGCACATGCTGTTCGGCGCCGCCGAGCTCGGCGATGCGGTCGACCGAAAGCGAAATCTGGCCCTCGGCTCCAGCTTCTTCCTCTTCCTCGGCCACCGGAGCGGACACCTCCTCGCCTTCACCGGATTCCGCCGCCCGCATGGCGGCGGCGTGCTTGATGTAGGCGGCGCGCTCGCCCGGCGTGGCGTCGACCGCCCTAAGGATGGCCATCGAGATCACGCTGTCGCCTTCCGCCAGGCGCACGCCGCGCACGCCGGTGGAATCGCGGCTGGCGAACACCCGCACGTCGCTAACCGAAAACCGGATGCAACGGCCCGCCGAGGTGCTCAGCAGCACGTCCTCGGCCGAGGTGCAGAGGCTCACGCCGACAATCGCGTCGCCCGGATCGAGCTTCATCGCGATCTTGCCATTGCGGTTGATCTGCACGAAGTCCGACAGCTTGTTGCGCCGCACGCCGCCCGAGCGGGTGGCGAACATCACGTCTAGCGAATCCCAGGTCGCCTCATCCTCGGGCAAGGCGAGGATCGAGGTCATGGTCTCGCCCGTCTCGATCGGGAAGAGATTGACGAACGCCTTGCCGCGCGAGGTCGGCGTGCCCAGCGGCAGGCGCCAGACCTTGAGCTTGTAGGCCTTGCCGCCGGAGGAGAAGAACAGCATCGGCGCGTGGGTTGAGGCCGAGAACACCCGGGTGACGGCGTCCTCATCCTTGGTCGACATGCCTGAGCGCCCCTTTCCGCCCCGGTGCTGAGTGCGGTAGGTGGTGAGCGGCGTGCGCTTGACGTAGCCGGCGTGGGTGACGGTGATCACCATGTCCTCGCGGGCGATGAGGTCCTCGTCCTCCACGTCGGCGTCGCCTTCGACGATCGCCGTGCGGCGCGGGACGGCGAAAGCCTCGCGGATTTCCACCAGCTCGGCGCGCACCACCGCCATGATCGCCTCGCGCGATCCCAGCAGGTCCAGATGCGCCTGAATGGCCGCCGCCAATTCCGACGCCTCGGAGAAGATCTCCTCGCGGCCGAGGCCCGTCAGGCGCGATAGCGTAAGGGCGAGGATCGCGCGGGCCTGCTCGTCGGTGAGCCGCACCTTGTCGCCGTCCACGACCACCGTGCGCGGATCGGCGATCAGGCTGATCAGATCGATCATGTCGCCGATCGGCCAATCCCGGGCGGAGAGGCGCTCGCGAGCCTCCGCCGGATCTTTCGACGAGCGGATGATAACGATCACCTCGTCGATATTGGCCACGGCGATGGCGAGGCCCACCAGCACGTGGGCCCGGTCTCGGGCCTTGGAGAGCTCGAAGCGCGTGCGCCGGACCGCCACCTCTTCGCGGAACGCCACGAAAGCGCCCAGCATCTCGCGAAGGCCCATCTGTTCGGGGCGGCCGCGGTTGAGAGCCAGGGCGTTGACCGGAAAGGCGCTTTGCAGGGGCGTGAAGCGATAGAGCTGGTTGAGCACCACCTCGCCGCTGGCGTCGCGCTTGAGCTCCACGACGACCCGCATGCCGGTGCGGTCGCTTTCATCGCGCAGATCGGCGATGCCCTCGATGCGCTTTTCGCGCACCAGTTCGGCGATCCGCGCCACCATCGCCGCCTTGTTCACCTGATAGGGGATGGCGGTGATGATGATCGCCTCGCGATCCTTGCGGATCTCCTCGATGGCGGCGACGCCGCGCACCACCACCGAACCCCGGCCCGTCATCAGGGCTTCGCGCGCGCCGGTGCGGCCGATGATCTCGCCGCCGGTGGGAAAGTCGGGACCCGGCACGATGTCGAGGAACTGGTCGAGCGGAATGTCGGGCGTGTCGATCAGGGCCAGACAGGCGTCGATGATCTCGCCGAGATTATGCGGCGGGATGTTGGTGGCCATGCCCACGGCGATGCCGCCGGCGCCGTTGACCAGAAGATTGGGGATGCGGGAGGGGAGAACGGACGGCTCGGTCTCCTTGCCGTCATAGTTCTCCTTGAAGTCGACCGTGTCCTTGTCGAGGTCCGCGAGGATCGACATGGAGGCGCGGGTAAGGCGGCACTCGCTGTAGCGCATGGCCGCCGGCGGATCGTTGTCCACCGAACCGAAGTTGCCCTGGCCGTCGATCAGCAGCAGGCCCATGGAGAAGGGCTGGGCCATGCGCACCAGGGTATCGTAGATCGAAAGGTCTCCGTGCGGGTGGTATTTGCCCATCACGTCGCCGACCACCCGCGCTGATTTCACGTAAGGCCGGTCGGGCGTGTGGCCCTGCTCGCTCATCGAATAGAGGATGCGTCGCTGAACGGGCTTTAGGCCATCGCGCACGTCCGGCAGGGCGCGGCTGACGATGACGCTCATAGCGTAGTCGAGGTAGGATTTCTTGACCTCCTCCTCGATCGAAATGGGGCTCACATGGCCGCGCCGGCCGTCGTCGGGCGGGAGGGTGGTCTCGTCGGTCAAATGGGGGTTTCAACGCTCAGAATCGGACACCGAACGTCCGCTGCGCTTTCTAGCAGATGGCGCGCCAAAACGCCACTTTGGAAGCGCTATTCAGTGCGGGCCGCTGGACGCCAGATGTGGCTGTTCAGAACGGGATTTCGTCGTCCAGATCGGCCGTGAACGTCTCTTTCGGTCCAGAGGTCCCGGCCCGAGGACCGCTGGCGTAGCCGCCGGCGTCGCTATCGCCGCGAGCGCCGTCGCCTCGGCCGTCGAGCATGGTCAACTCACCACGGAATTTCTGCAGCACGATCTCGGTGGACATTTTCTCGGCGCCGGCCTGATCGGTGTATTTACGCGTCTGCAGGGCCCCTTCTATGTAGACCTTGGAGCCTTTCCTCAAATAATTCTCGGCGACCTTCACCAGATTATCGTTGAAGATAACCACCCGGTGCCATTCGGTTTTCTCTCGGCGCTCGCCCGAAGTGCGGTCGCGCCAGGTTTCCGAAGTGGCGAGATTGAGATTGGCGACGCGGTCGCCAGAATTGAGGGTGCGTATCTCCGGGTCCCGACCCAGATTTCCCACCAGAATGACTTTGTTGACACTGCCTGACATGGTCGGCTCCCCGGCTCGCCCGGCGACCGAAAACGCGCCGGAATCTACATTCAACCTATCATATCGCGTACGCCGCGCAATCTCAATGTTCTATTTTTGTTCTTCGTCTTGCATCGGCATCGCCCCCGGCACGGCCAGCCGCCCGTCTCCCGTGCGCACCATCAGGAGGTAGCGTTGGCCATCATAGGACTGCGCGGTGAACACCCCCTCCGGCTGAAGAAACAGGAATTGGGTCTGATAGGCGCCGGTGACCTCGGTCTGGGTGCTGCCGAGCGCACGGAAGTTCAGGCGCATCTTTTCCAGTTCGGCGGCGCAGTGCTCCAGATCGGGCTGGTTTTGCGCCAGGACATTGAACCGCGCCTGGCCGTTCGGGCCTTGGGCCAGGTGCCAGCAGACGCCCTTGTCGCCCGGCGCCTCGAGTTGTTTCTGGCAGGCGCACAGCAGGCCACCGGCGAGAGCGAAAGTCAGGATCGTGATTGGGCGCATGTCGGTCTCCCGTTCATCGCTTATGCTTCACCCGACGTCCGGCACGGAGCAGTCGGGGCCCTGTTGGATCAGCGGACCGAAGTCGCGATTGTTGGCGCTGGTCTCCACCTGGCCGTCCGCCAGGCGCAGGGTGGTGTCGCCCCAGCGGCCGTAGGCGGCGGAGCCTTGTCGGACACACTGGCCGGCGTAGAGGGTCTGGAGACAGGCGTTGAGCGTCGTCCCGCTGGCGACGCGCTGCCAGGAAGCGCCGGCATACCGCCAGCAAGTCTGGGCGCCGGAGGTCGTTAGCGTTGCCCCGACCCCGGTATAGTCCTCGGCGGCGCCAGCGCTTGCGTCGATGGTTTTGGACGCCGGCTTTTCGTCGGCTGGCGGCAGGGGCGTAAGGGTGGTGGATACGCCGTTGGCCGCGGCCAAGGCCCCGGTCGAATCGATTCCGACATCCAGAGCGCCGGTGGCGACGCCATTGCGTTTGGCGCAATCGGCGACCGGCATCTCCCCGACAAATTGGCCGCCGGCGAAGCAGCGCAGGGGGCGGGCCGGATCGAGCTTGATGTCGTCATCGCGGCCGGTCTGGACGATCAGGCCGCCTTGGGAGGCCGGCGGTGAGTCGTCATCGCCGCCGGGTTTGGCGAGCATCGCCCAGGCCAGCAGGAGCCCGGCGGTCAGGGCCAAGGCGCCGCCGAGAACGAAGTACATCCGCCGATCTTTGAAGATACCCATCGGAAGTCTTCGGCGCGCCGCGCTAGTTTCTATTTGAAGCGATAGGTGATGCGACCTTTGGAGAAGTCGTAGGGGGTCATTTCGACCAACACCTTGTCGCCGGCGAGCACCCGGATACGGTTCTTGCGCATCTTGCCGGCGGTGTGAGCAATGATTTCGTGGTCATTTTCCAGCTTTACCCGGAAGGTGGCGTTGGGCAGCAATTCACTGACCGTGCCAGGCAGTTCCAATAGATCTTCTTTCGCCATTCGGTTCCTCAAGCGTGATGAAGCACCCATCATAACGCATTTGAGCCGTTGAGGTCGATGGCCGCTTTAGCGTATCGCAAACGACGCGTTTTGGCGCGCGCAACTGTTCGCCGCGGAGTCCGCATATGTACGCCAAAAGCGTTCAAATGTTCGCATCGGCGGTTTTGGCCGCTCTGGCGCTTGGGCTGGTCCTGATCGGGCCGGCTCGGGCTGGCCCGGCCAACGACACCCCGGCCTGCGGCCGTCTTTTGAGCGCGCCTGTGTTCGCCAAATGGACGGCCATGGGCGGGGAGCACGGAGACCTCGGTTGCCCGGTGGCCGATGAGGCGGCGGCGGCGGCGTCCAAGCATGGCTCGACGGCGCGGGAGGCGGATTTCGCCAAGGGGATCGTGGTCTGGCACGCCACGGGCCCGAGGGCCGGCCAGACCTTCATGGTGGTCGGCTGCGCCTGGCGACTCTATTTTCAGTTCGGCGGCACCCAGGGCTGGCTCGGCCTGCCGCTCAGCGATCTCACCAACACGCCTGATGGCCGGCGCCAGGCCTTCGAGGGGGGGACGATCACCTACACCCGCGCTTTCGATTCCTGCGACGCCGAGCCGGCCGCCGCGCCGACCGAGACAAGCGCGCCGGCGGCGGCGACCAGTCCGCTGGACCTCTTCTTCTATCCGGCGCGGGGCGACTATATCACCGGCGCCTCGGCGGCCACGGCCAAGACAGCGATCGACGCCGGCTATCAGCGCGTGGCGACCCAGGCCTACGCCATGACCGAACAGGCGCAAGGCGCGGTCCCGCTCAAGCTTTACTTCAATGAGGCGGCCGGGGATCACCTCACCGTCGGCACGGCGGAGGGCGAGCGCAACGCCCTGGCGACCGGCTACGAGTTCGAAGCCTCGCAAGGCTTCGTCTGGGCTGACCCCCACGCCGGCGCTGTGGCGCTCAAACAGTATCGCAATCCATCGAGCGGCCATCACATCCTCGTGGCCACCCCCGAGGCCGAGTCCCAGGCCGTCAAGGACGGCTTCGTCTTCGAGCGCATCGAGGGTTACGCCCCTGGAACCCCCTAGGATGGAGCGTGGCGATCGGGTGCTCGTCACGGGAGGCTCGGGCTTCGTCGGCTCGGCTGTGCTGGCCGCGCTGGCGAGCAGAGGACTGAGGCTCGTCGCCCTAGCCCGGGCCACGAGTTCGCGCGCGAACCTCGCCGGGATCGACTGCGAGATCGTCGAAGGTGACATGACCGATCCGGCGGTCATGGCGCGCGCCCTGCAAGGCGTGCGCTGGCTCTTCCACGTGGCCGCCGACTATCGGCTGTGGGCCCGGGATCCCGGCGAGATCATGCGCGCCAATCTCGAGGGCGCGCGCGTGGTCATGAAGGCGGCGAAGGCGGCGGGCGTCGAGCGCATCGTCTATACCTCCAGCGTCGCGACCCTTCGCGCCGGTGACGCGAGCCATCCAGTGGACGAGACCGCGCCGCTGGGGGAAGGCGAGGGGATCGGGGTCTATAAGCGCAGCAAGGTCGCCGCCGAGCGGCTGGTGGAAAAGATGATCGCCGATGAGGGCCTGCCGGCGGTGATCGTCATGCCCTCGACCCCGATCGGCCCTCGTGACGTCAAGCCCACGCCCACCGGACGGATCGTCATCGAAGCGGCCACGGGGCGCATCCCGGCGTTCGTCGATACAGGCCTCAATCTGGTCCACGTGGACGATGTGGCGGCGGGACACCTGTTGGCCATGGAGAGGGGCGTGATCGGTGAGCGCTATATCCTGGGCGGCCAGGATGCGAGCCTTCGTCGGCTTCTCGCCGACATCGCCGGCCTCACCGGACGAAAGGCGCCCACGGTCAATCTGCCTCGCGCGCCGCTCTATCCCCTGGCCTTCGCGGCCGAAACGGTCGCCCGAGCCACCGGAAGGGAGCCCTTCGTCACCCGCGACGCCCTCGACATGGCCGCCCATCACATGTTCTTCACCTCGGCCAAGGCGGAGCGCGAACTGGGTTATGGCGCCCGGCCCTATATGGAGGCCCTGAAGGACGCCCTCAGCTGGTTTCGGGCGGCGGGATATCTGAAGTGATCTGGACTACCCTCATCGCCGCCGCCGCGCTTGGCGCCTGGCTCTATCTGCTGGTCGCGCGCGGCGGATTCTGGCTGGCGCGGGAGCGCGACGATCGGCGTGAGCCTTCCGCGCCAGCGGTCTGGCCGTCGGTGGTCGCCATCGTGCCGGCCCGGAACGAAGCCGATGTGATCGCGAGATCGATTGGCAGCCTGCTGGCGCAGGATTACCCTGGGGAGTTCCACATCATTCTGGTGGATGACAACAGCGCCGATGGCACGGGCGATGTCGCCCGAGGTCTGGACCATGGCGGGCGCCTGGAGGTGATCTCCGGGGCGCCGCTTCCCGCCGGCTGGACCGGCAAGCTGTGGGCGCAGAGCCAGGGGATCGTCCGGGCGGCGGAACGCTCGCCACGCTACCTCCTGCTGACCGACGCCGACATCGCCCACGCGCCGGAGAATCTGCGGCGCCTTGTGGCGCGGGCCGAGGCCGGCGGCCTTGCGCTGACGTCTCTGATGGCCAGGCTCACCGTCGAGACCTGGCCCGAGAAGATGCTGATCCCGGCCTTCGTTTTCTTCTTCGACATGCTCTACCCCTTCGCCTGGGTGAATGACGCTGGGCGCAAGACGGCGGCGGCGGCGGGCGGGGTGATGCTGGCTAGGCGCGAGGCCCTTGAGGCGGCCGGCGGCGTGGCGGCCATCGCCGGAGCCATCATCGACGATTGCGCCATGGGCGCCCTGATGAAACGGCAAGGCCCGATCTGGCTGGGCCTCACCGATCGTGCCCGCAGCCTTCGGCCCTACGCCTCGTTCGGCGAGATCGGCCGGATGGTGTCCCGTTCGGCCTACGCCCAGCTGGGCTATTCGCCCTGGCTGCTGGCCGGGACCGTGGCCGGGATGGCGCTCGTCTATCTGGCCGCCCCGGCGCTGGCCGTGTTCGCCGCCGGCCCCGCGCGCTGGATGGGCGTCGCGGCCTGGCTTGCGATGGACATAGCCTTTCAGCCCATGCTCCTTTTCTACCGGCGTTCGACGCTCTGGGGCGTAGCCCTGCCGCTGATCGGCGCTGCCTATACAGGCTTCACCCTGTGGTCGGCCGTCGAGACCTGGCGCGGCCGAGGTGGACAATGGAAGGGCAGAGCGCAGGCGCCGCCAAATCTCTTTCAGAAGTCGGCCGATAGGCTCTCTTCCCCCTCTGGGGGAAGTCCCGGCGAAGCCGGGGAAGGGGGCTCCAGTTGGCGCGGACGTCTCAACCCGGCCCCGGCCCCCTCCACCCCTTCGGGGCCCCCCTCCCCCACAGGGGGAGGAGAGCATTTTTTCTCTTCCCCCGGCGGGAGAAATCCTGGCGATACGGGGGAAGGAGACTCCGGCCTCGCGAGGACTCAGTCGTGATCGCGACCGATCTCTCCTCCGGCAAGGGCCATGGCGACGAGAACTTTCCGGTGGCCTCGGCGCTGATCGCGGCGCGGCATCGGCCGGTGGTGATGGCGTTCTACAAGGTCGCGCGGATGGCCGACGACATCGCCGACCACGCCAGCGCCCCCGCCACCGAAAAGCTGGAGCGCCTGGCCGCGATCGAGGCCAGCCTCACCGGCGAAAGCGACTCGATCGCCGAGGCCGCCCATCTGCGCCGGATGCTGGAGGCGCGGGCGATCACCAACCAGCACATGCTCGATCTGCTGGAGGCCTTTCGCCGCGATGTGACCAAGACCCGCTATCTCGATTGGGCGCAGCTCATGGACTATTGCCGCTATTCGGCGGCGCCGGTGGGGCGGTTCATGCTCGATGTCCACGGCGAGAGCCGCGCCACCTGGCCGGCGTCGGATGCTCTGTGCGCCGCGCTTCAGGTGATCAACCATCTGCAGGACTGCGGCGAGGACTATCGCACCATCAATCGCGTCTATGTGCCGCTGGACGCTCTGGCGGCCTCCGACCTCACCGTCGAGTCCTTGGCCGCGTCGAAAGCCTCGCCGGCTCTGCGCGGCGTGATCGCCGATCTGGCGCGGCGCACGGAAGGCCTGCTGGGTCGGTCGCGCGAACTGGCGCCCAGGGTGCGCGATATGCGGCTGTCGCTGGAGATCGGCGTGATTCATCGCCTGGCGGAGAGCCTCGCGCGCCGGCTGATCGAGCGCGATCCGCTCTCCGAGCGTGTGCATCACCGGGCCCACGAAGCCCTCGGCGGAGCTCTGCTCGGCGCCGTCGGCGCGATGATCGGCCGGCTTAAGGGCTCGGCAAAAACGCAAACGGGCGCCATAGGAGCGCAATGATCGCCGCCGTTCAGTCCAAATCCGCCCCCAAGCCCGAGGCCCAGGCCTCCGGCAGCTCGTTCTATACCGCCATGCGCCTGCTGCCGAAGGCCGAGCGCCACGCCATGTTCGCCGTCTATGCCTTCTGCCGCGAGGTCGACGACATCGCCGACGAGCCAGGGCCGAGCCCGGAGGAGCGCCGGGCCCAGCTCGATGTATGGCGCCGCGCCGTCGACACCCTCTACACCGGCCGCGCCTCCGAGCGGGTGCGCGATCTGGCCGAGCCGGTTCGCCGCTTCAAGATGGCCAAGGAGGACTTCCTGGCGGTGATCGATGGCATGGAGATGGATGTCGACGAGGATATCCGCGCGCCGGCCTTCGAAAAGCTCGACCTCTATTGCGACCGGGTCGCCAGCGCCGTCGGGCGCCTGTCGGTCAGGATCTTCGGCATGGACGAGGCGCCGGGCCGGGAACTCGCCCATCACCTGGGCCGCGCCCTGCAGTTCACCAACATCCTGCGCGATCTGGACGAGGACGCGGCGGTGGGCCGCCTCTATCTGCCAGCCGAGGCCCTGGCCGCCGCCGGAATTGAGAGCGCCGAGCCGGCCGAGGTTCTGGCCCACCCCGCGCTCGACAAAGCCTGCCACTGGCTGGCGGCCAAGGCGCGCGAGCACTACCGCGCCGCCGACAAGGTAGCCGCCGCCGCGACGACGGGGCGCCTGCGCGCGGCGCGGCTGATGAGCGGCGTCTATGGCGCGATCCTCAAGCGCATGATGGCCAAGGGCTGGAAGGCGCCCCGCGAGCGGGTCAGCCTCGGCAAAGGCGCGCTCGTCTGGATCGTGGCGACGCGCGGGATCGGGCGGTGAGGCCGCGCCTCTTCGGAGCAAAGCTCTGAGGTGAAAGTCACGGTTATCGGCGCGGGCCTCGCCGGGCTGTCGGCGGCTGTCGAATTGGCTTCACGCGGGGCGATGGTCACCGTGCTGGAGGCCGCGGCCCAGGCCGGCGGCCGATGCCGCTCCTATGTCGATCCGGTTCTGGAGATGACGCTGGATAACGGCAACCACCTCGTCCTTTCCGGCAATGACGCCACCTTCGACTATCTGCGCACGATCGGCTCGGCCGAAAGGCTCGTCGGGCCCGATGAGGCCGTGCTCGATTTCCATGACCTGACCACCGCCGAGCGCTGGACCATCCGGCCCAACGCCTCGGCTCTGGCCTGGTGGGTGCTGTCGCCCGACCGGCGCGTGCCAGGGACCCGGGCGGCCGACTATCTGGCCCTTGCCAAGGTGCTCCTGCCGCAGGGCGGACGGCGGATCGATGAGGCGATCGCTTGCCAAGGCGCCTTATGGGATCGGTTGCTCGAACCCTTCCTGCTCGCGGCCCTCAACACCGAGGCGAAAAGCGGCTCGGCCGCCCTGGCCGGGGCGGTGATCGCGGAGTCCCTGGCGCGGGGCGGAAACGCCTATCGGCCCAGGATCGCCCACCCCAATCTTTCGGCCGCCTTCATCGAGCCGGCCCTGGCCTACCTCGCCACTCGAGGCGCCACGGTGCGGTTGAGCGCGCCGGTGCGCGGCCTGGCGTTCGACGGCGACCGGGTGAGCGGCATCGTCACGGCCGAGGGCGCAGCGCCGGTGGCGGCCGGCGAGGCGGTGATTCTGGCGACGCCACCCTGGATCAGCCAGAGCCTCGCGCCAGGCCTGGAGGCGCCGGACGAATTCAACGCCATCGTCAACGGCCACTTCCGCTTCACTCCGCCGCCCGGCCTGGCCCCGATCGTCGGGGTGATCGGCGGCGCGGCCCAGTGGATCTTCGCCTTCGATGATCGCCTGAGCGTGACGGTGAGCGCCGCCGGCGATCTCGCCGACCAGGATCGCGAGGATCTGGCGCGCCTCTTCTGGCGAGACATCGCCGCCGTGCACGGCCTGCCTGGCGAGCTTCCGCCCTGGCGCATCATCAAGGAACGCCGCGCCACCTTCGCCGCCACCCCGGCCCAGAACGCCAAGCGACCGCCCGCCGCCACCGCCTGGCGCAACCTCGCCCTCGCCGGCGACTGGACGGCGACGGGTCTTCCGGCCACCATCGAAGGCGCGATCCGATCGGGAAAGACGGCGGCGGCGCTGGTGGGGTGAGGGTCCTTAATCGGCGGCGGCGAGGAACAGGCCTTGCATCGACACAGAAAAGATATATCTAACCGCTGTCGGCCGAAGATAGGCTGACGGCGCCAGGGCCATAATCTCCGCGAAGTTCGCGGAAGTTGGCGGCGCGGCCGAGGGGCCAAGCCCCGCAAGGCCAGACTTACCTCCAACAAAAGACCGCGCCCACGCCTCCATGCGCGACAACCGCGCCACGGACGCCGCGGCGGTCACCAGAAAGATAATCTTGACTAACGCTACCTTTGAAAATCCAACCACGACCATCCGCGAGCTTCGGCGCCATGCCGCGCCGCTCGAACTCGTCCGCAACACCCTGGTTTCCCGCTTCGAGCGCAACCAGGTCCCAAGTCCGGACAGCCAGTTCGAATTCCTGCCAAGACGGCCCACCACGCCAAGGCTGCCAAGCCCGGCCATCGCGCCGTAAGGGCGACCAGCCGCAAAGGCGCGGGTTCCGCTCCGGGTGTGTCCGCCGCGTGACGCGCCAGCGGCGGCGCTTGTGATAGACACCGCCCATGGACGACGCCTCCGCCCTGCAGACCCACCTCGCCACGCCCGCCGTCGATCTCGACGGCGCGGTTCGCCGAGCCTCGGACGCCCTGCTTGAGCGCCAGCGTCCGGACGGCCATTTTCTCTTCGAGCTTGAGGCCGACGCCACCATTCCGGCGGAATACATCCTCCTGCGCGCTTATCTGGCCGAGCCGGACGCGCCGGAGCTGGAGCGCAAGATCGGGGTGTATCTGCGGCGCATCCAGGGCGCGCACGGGGGCTGGCCGCTCTATCACGATGGGGCGTTCGACGTCAGCGCGACGGTGAAGGCCTATTTCGCGCTCAAGATGATCGGCGATGATCCCGGCGCGGCCCATATGGTTCGGGCGCGTGAGGCGCTGCTGGCCAGGGGCGGGGCGGGGGCGTGCAATGTCTTCACCCGCATCCTGCTGGCCCTTTTCGGCGTGATCA